>BNJV01002557.1_pt1:0-2500 | contig 1365722 bp, 1643 predicted proteins | sample 8540591 | NCBI WGS metagenome assembly BNJV01 (sample SAMD00202457, study PRJDB9452) | human saliva metagenome | host: Homo sapiens
GTATCAGACTTTGTTTATGCCAATCATGTTGTAGGCGCAGTAGAAGCAGAAGATGGACAAATATTTATAGGATTCTGTATGGAGGGAACCTGTGGTGTTTTCCATCTCTGCGCAGAGCGGGCAGCTCTCTTCAATATGTACCAATTTTCAGGACAAACTAAGGTTAAAAAAGTATTAGCCTTTCGAGACAAACCACCTTATGGTGGAAGTTCAGGAATGCCCTGTGGCGCATGCAGAGAGTTCCTCTTAGAGTTGAACGCTGAAAATAAAGATGCAGAATTCATGATGGACTACAATACAAGAAAGACAGTTAAAGTCGCAGAACTAATACCCTATTGGTGGGGAGAAGAACGTGCTTCTAAGTTTAATGAACAATAGAAGAGTCAGTACAATTCTGGCTCTTTTTACTATAATTTGAAAAACTGTACTTGAAAAGAATTGAAAATTTGTAAAAAGTTTAAAAAAGTAGTTGACAAAGTTTAAAAAGCCGGTATAATAGTAAGAGTTGAAAACAACAACTCTGGTCCGTTGGTCAAGGGGTTAAGACACCGCCTTTTCACGGCGGTAACACGGGTTCGAATCCCGTACGGACTATGGTATGTTGCGGTTGAAACACTTGATGAAAAAAAGTTTTAAAAAAGTTTCAAAAAAAGTGTTGACAAGCGAAAGCGACTGTGATATACTAATATAGTTGTCACTTGAGAGAAGCGAGTGACAAAGACCTTTGAAAACTGAACAAGACGAACCAATGTGCAGGGCGCTACAACTAAGGTTGTAGTACTGAACAATGAAAAAACAATAAATCTGTCAGTGACAGAAATGAGTGAGAACTCAAACTTTTAATGAGAGTTTGATCCTGGCTCAGGACGAACGCTGGCGGCGTGCCTAATACATGCAAGTAGAACGCTGAAGGAGGAGCTTGCTTCTCCGGATGAGTTGCGAACGGGTGAGTAACGCGTAGGTAACCTGCCTGGTAGCGGGGGATAACTATTGGAAACGATAGCTAATACCGCATAACAGTAGATGTTGCATGACATTTGCTTAAAAGGTGCAATTGCATCACTACCAGATGGACCTGCGTTGTATTAGCTAGTTGGTGGGTAACGGCTCACCAAGGCGACGATACATAGCCGACCTGAGAGGGTGATCGGCCACACTGGGACTGAGACACGGCCCAGACTCCTACGGGAGGCAGCAGTAGGGAATCTTCGGCAATGGACGGAAGTCTGACCGAGCAACGCCGCGTGAGTGAAGAAGGTTTTCGGATCGTAAAGCTCTGTTGTAAGAGAAGAACGAGTGTGAGAGTGGAAAGTTCACACTGTGACGGTATCTTACCAGAAAGGGACGGCTAACTACGTGCCAGCAGCCGCGGTAATACGTAGGTCCCGAGCGTTGTCCGGATTTATTGGGCGTAAAGCGAGCGCAGGCGGTTAGATAAGTCTGAAGTTAAAGGCTGTGGCTTAACCATAGTACGCTTTGGAAACTGTTTAACTTGAGTGCAAGAGGGGAGAGTGGAATTCCATGTGTAGCGGTGAAATGCGTAGATATATGGAGGAACACCGGTGGCGAAAGCGGCTCTCTGGCTTGTAACTGACGCTGAGGCTCGAAAGCGTGGGGAGCAAACAGGATTAGATACCCTGGTAGTCCACGCCGTAAACGATGAGTGCTAGGTGTTAGACCCTTTCCGGGGTTTAGTGCCGCAGCTAACGCATTAAGCACTCCGCCTGGGGAGTACGACCGCAAGGTTGAAACTCAAAGGAATTGACGGGGGCCCGCACAAGCGGTGGAGCATGTGGTTTAATTCGAAGCAACGCGAAGAACCTTACCAGGTCTTGACATCCCTCTGACCTCTCTAGAGATAGAGATTTCCTTCGGGACAGAGGTGACAGGTGGTGCATGGTTGTCGTCAGCTCGTGTCGTGAGATGTTGGGTTAAGTCCCGCAACGAGCGCAACCCCTATTGTTAGTTGCCATCATTTAGTTGGGCACTCTAGCGAGACTGCCGGTAATAAACCGGAGGAAGGTGGGGATGACGTCAAATCATCATGCCCCTTATGACCTGGGCTACACACGTGCTACAATGGCTGGTACAACGAGTCGCAAGCCGGTGACGGCAAGCTAATCTCTTAAAGCCAGTCTCAGTTCGGATTGTAGGCTGCAACTCGCCTACATGAAGTCGGAATCGCTAGTAATCGCGGATCAGCACGCCGCGGTGAATACGTTCCCGGGCCTTGTACACACCGCCCGTCACACCACGAGAGTTTGTAACACCCGAAGTCGGTGAGGTAACCGTAAGGAGCCAGCCGCCTAAGGTGGGATAGATGATTGGGGTGAAGTCGTAACAAGGTAGCCGTATCGGAAGGTGCGGCTGGATCACCTCCTTTCTAAGGATAAGGAACTGCGCATTGGTCTTGTTTAGTCTTGAGAGGTCTTGTGGGGCCTTAGCTCAGCTGGGAGAGCGCCTGCTTTGCACGCAGGAGGTCAGCGGTTCGATCCCGCTA
>BNJV01002557.1_pt1:7500-130000 | contig 1365722 bp, 1643 predicted proteins | sample 8540591 | NCBI WGS metagenome assembly BNJV01 (sample SAMD00202457, study PRJDB9452) | human saliva metagenome | host: Homo sapiens
ATGACACCTTCAGTAAAATCTTCTATATTAAGCTTATCTCGTTTCGCAAATACAATCACATTTCTAATTTCCGCATTCATTCTACTAACATTGTCACGACAATTTGTTTCAGCGTACTTGTTTATAAAACCTTGATACTCGCTTGCTTTAATTTTCAAAGCTGGTTTGTCTTTAAAATATTCTTTGATAAACTTACCACGCAATAAATGTTTATTAAATGTAGAGTCCGCTTTTCCGAGTGGTTTAACTGTTAATTCTAGCCACTTTTCCCATAGAGCATAGAATGTAATATTTTTATCAATTATTGCACCATTAAGCAATTTTAACTCAAGAGCTAACGCTTCAATTTCTGCTTCTCTTTTTGTTTTAAAGCCTGAATTTGAAGCAACTACCTTTTTATTTTTATCAAAAATTCTATAATCCCATAAATTCTTCTTTCCTCGTTTTCTGAATGAAACTGACATGATTACCTCTTCTCTAAAGACGATAACCAAGATATTATCTTGATTATCGTATCATAAACTAAAGATTTTTTTGCAAAGTTTTCTTCAAAAAAATTGTTTTGTTTTTACTGGCTAAGAAGTAGTACCGTCCGCCTTGATTATCTGGATATTTCACAAAAACCATCCTTGTTTTTTTATCAATATCGATTTTTTTGAGCGAATATCAGGCTGATAAAGAACATGTTTTAATAACCAAGGGCGAGATACTGATAACATGTTTAAGACATCATCTAAGCTAATATATTTCCCTTTTTGAGGCTTGCTTCTTTAAGTCAAGATATTCATCTTTCTCTACTATAATGTGTGTTTTTAGGAAGATTTACTTCCAAATTTTTCTATTTTTAATTGAGATTTTTATCCGTCATATAAGTTTTTCCTTTCATCGTTTTACTTGAATACATCCCACGGCTTCTTTTTCTTTCTTTAGTTCATCTTTTTTTATTATTTAAAAAAAATAATAGTATCAGGAGAGGGTTTATACTTTGTTTTGAAATGAATCAAAACATGCTTGAAAAAAATTCCTGAATTGCTTCCTCGCCATAGATTTTTTTGAATCTTGTATAGAAACGATTCTAAACCGCTATTTTTTTAACAAATAGATATAAGTAGATAATAAATCATTTTTTCGCCGTGGTTTTGACCTCAATAAATCAAAATCAGTCGAAACGTATTCCAGCATAACCTTTGAAATATCCCATAATTCATCATTTTTTTGAAAAAAATAAATATTTGTCAGTAAATCGTTGAAAAAAATTAGGCTCGATAATTCTTTATCATTTCTACATTTTAAAATATCTAAACCAGTTTGATTAGCGTAAGCTTGTCTGATTGACATTTCAAATCTCACCCAATCATCACACTTTAATGCTTCATCATAAAAAGATGCCTTTCTTTTTTCTCCTGCTCCAGTTTTTTTATCATAGATTCGTAGTAGTAGAGAGTTTCCTTTGTTTGCTTTGCTACCAACGTAAATTGTTTCTACTCTATTGTTTGTATTGAACGTACTGATATTTGACTGATTTTTTTCTCAATTTAATTTTTATTTGTAAAACTGTCAATGTATTTTTGATTTTTATTGTTGACTTATTTAACTCCTGATGAATCTGATTCACTTTCAAACCTTCATCTATAAAATCAATCGCAAAATCAATCCTTGAAACTCTACAACTACCGCTAAAATAATTTTTCTAATTCAAAAAAATTTTTTTGAACTAATTGACGATACGAAATTTTTTTGATTATCTTCTTCGCGTCGCTTCATATAGTGTTTTTAAACCTTGACCTGAGAATTTGAGAAAAAAATTCCCATCCTTGGGCTGTCTATGTTAAAACATAACAAAAATTTCAAATTCATCAAAATTGACAATATAATTGTAGCCTGCAAATCCTTTTTTTCATTTAACTTGAAATTAACTGTGTACTTTTTCTAATTCCAATAATTCATCAATTTTTTTAAACAAATATTTGAAGCAAACGCTTCATAATTTGACATCATATCGTTAAAATTAGGCAAAAATACAAATGAAATTTCATCAACATCACATTGAATCATATAACATAACTCCTTTTAATTATTTTATAGTTAACCCACAAGGGGGGTGGGATGGGGGTCTTTACTAGACCCCCATGAATTCTAGTAACCCATTATTCACGCTTTTTTCTTAATCGTTGACCGTATAAGAATGCTCTTTTAAATGTACTAATCTTTTCCAAACCGTGTTCGTGTAGATTAATGTTCCAAAATTTCCGTGGTTTGCTGAACTGTCCATCACTAGTCATGATATAGCCAGCAAATCTGGGCGCATGATTATCAATATTATCTGTTTCTCCAAATACCATGCGAGCCAATTCGTCCGTTATAGCGCCATTTGACAAACAGATACGAACACCTAAGTTATCTCTAATAGCTGTTGAAAGCAACTCAGAACGCGGTTGTTGCATACAGATACAGATATAGACACCACTAGAGCGAGAGCGAGACACAATGGACAAAACCAAATCTTGAACCCTTTTTCTCATCTTATTATCTGTAATGCTCGAAAGCATAGCTGAATACTCTTCGATAACACACAACTTCATTTTCATCTCTTTACCGAAATTCACAAAAATTGCGCCAGTAATGTCATCACGTGCTGATAATTTTGCAATTGCTTTTTCACGTTTAATAACTAATTCCAACAATTCTTCAAAATATGCTAAAATCTCTTCACTATCAGAAAGAATCACACCTTTTTGAAGAAAGTCCCATGAACTAAACTCCGATTTTACATCTAAGATTGTTAAATCAACTTCTGAATCAAACATAAAAACTTGCGTGAGTAACGATTTCAGGAAAGTTGTTTTAGAACTGGATGTATTGCCAACAATTAATGCATGGCAATTTTTTAGCATTGAGAATGTCAAGCCTTTTTCAACTGTTATTTCAAAATCATTGACTGGTCTTAATTCAGTTATCCTTAGTGGTGTGAACTGTCTTGCTTTTGCTTCTACAATATCATCTAATAAGTAAATGAACTCTGTATTATCTTCACTTAACCAATAATCTAAAACGATTAGAGAACGATTTTTACCCACCAAGCACGCTGATAACATTTCCGCAAACTTTTCTAAATCTTCATTAGTCTGGTCAGCTAATTTTTTGATTTTAACCGTGATGCGCCTGCTTAGCTTTTCAAAGCTCGCATGCGCTTTACTAACATCTATAAATTTGCTACCAACTTTGCGATTCGCAGTTACTGAATCTAACAATGCTTTGTGTGTCTGTCGTTCTATCAATCTTAATTGATAGTATAAAGATATTGAGCCAATTTTTGATAGTCTCAAAACAAATCGAACCAGTAAAACAAGATTAACCCAAAGCAAGACAGCTATTCCCATTACTTCAAAAATGAATCCAAATTTTAAAATACCAATACTTATTCCTTTAAATACTAACCATCTAACAACAATCCCAACCGATAGTAACCCAACTCCAAAAATTTGGAGTAGAGTTACAAAACTTGGGAAATTCGGCATTAAATGACCTGTATTTTCATTTAACCTGTACCTAATCATAAATACCTACATATCTCTTTCATTTCATTTAACATGTTGCGGCGCTTGAATTCCAAATACATATACGAGCGAATAAAATCAGTGTAACGTCCATCTGAGTAAACTAGACTCAAATTCACGAAAGATGAAACTCGTCCTTGAACCTCAGAATTAATGTATGTTGCTAAAATCTTGCGCAATTCGATGGGCAAGTCTAAAGCTGATAAGTCATCTAATTCTTTAAAAATTTCTTTCATATCTATTTCCTCACTACTTTAAACTAACTTCTTTGATATCTTCAGCCCAAACTTCAATAACATCAAAACTTTTGAACTTATAGCGACCACGTGGATTGACTAACTGATACAAATGTCTGAACTGAATCTTGTTCGCAATTTCTAAAGTTGGGACAACAAGACTAATCAATTTAACTGTTCCATCATCTTTGGGCATTGATAAAAATACTTCATAACCAATTGATTTGTCAGAAAAAACTGGGGCGTTTTTACCATTTTGATTTTTTTCGAACCCTATGATTGGGAAAAATGGTTTTGGTTCTGTAACACTGACTGCAACGCAAGTTGAAATATTAGTAAGGGTTTGGGCAGTGCGACGGTCATTTACAATTGAACCTTCTGATTGATTTGATTTTTTTCCGAACAAACCACTTTGTAGTAAATTTTGGTTAGCATTAACCATAATAATTTTCCTCTGCTAGCTTAAAGCTAGTTCTTTCTGTTGAATTTTTTTCTTGTAAATATTTGAATCTTCTTATTTACATTTCAAGTGTATCATGATTAAAATTGACTGTCGATTGAGAAAAAAACAGACATTTTAAAAACATTCTCATACAACTTTTTTTAATCATGTGACATGAAATGAAATTGAGTGATTCATCATTACAAGACTAGTGTAGCAAAAAAATTTAATTGTATTTCGTTGAAATAAAACAGATGGAGATATTGCTGTATTTCATACAACTATTTCAATTGCGAAACATAAAACCAGTATATATAAAGGAAGAAAATAGTTGTATGATTAAATCTCGAATATAAATAATCAAATTGGTTGTATTGTACAATTATTTGTGTTATACTCTAACTATAAAATAAATGAAAGAAGGACATTAAATGTTTAAACACACTATTGAATTTATAAAACGTTCAACGATTGATGTAGTACCTGAAAAGGTTAAAATCTTCAAAGATGAACAATTGCAAAAAGGACCAAAATATTATTGGTATATGTTTTTGCATGACGAAAGAATTGGAGAAGTATCTGATATGTTTGCATATTACGGCGGAAACAAAGATACAGCTAAACAAAAAATGAGTCGATTAATGAAAGATAGTCGAACTCATTTGTCTGAAAATGTTTTAGAATTACTTGCTAAAAACATGAATTTAAGTGTTTCTGAATTGCTGTGGGGAGATGAAGAAAATTGGAAGAAATTGCTTCCAGCACTTTTCTATTTAATTGTTTTTGAATCTATTAGCGCTTCTGATTTCAGAAAAAATAGAGAGCAACAATTGAAATCGAATGTGCTTGAAGTTTTAAAAGAGTCTGTACTATTTTCAAGTGAATTAGCGAAGAAAGAAATTGAAGCGGATTTATCTGATGGTATTGTTCCATTTGATATTTTTTTGATAAGAATTTATTTAAAAGTTATTTCAAGACTTTATCAAAAAGAAGTAGAAGAAAAAAATTTTACAGACTATTTAAAGAATTCTTTATAGAAGAAAACTATTGTTTGAAAAAAATTAGATAATAGAATAATTGATTTTTGCGGAACGAGTGTATGAAGATGTTATTTTTGATAACAAGAAAACAGAAGATTCGCTAGGGGCTTCGGGTTTATCAGACTTCAAATTTATTTTTTTGAATGCTGATTATAGAGAATATAGAACAAGTATTATACAAAAGAACTTCTTGAATGAAGTAGTACTAGAAAAGGGGCAGGTATTAGAACATTATTTAGAGGAAGAACAAAGAATGATACTTGAACAGGTTTCAAAAATTTGTAAATGGTTTAGATAATCTTCAAAGAAAAACAAGATGAACGATTAGGATATCGAAAGAACAAGAAAAAAATGTATTCAAATATGGATTTGATTTTTGTTCAATTTGATGAAAAAAATATTTTTAAAGAATCAGAAGAGAAAGTAGAAGAAACTATGATATCTACTGAACAAATGAGCGCAGATTTGAAAAAAATTAGATATGTAAAAAAACAACCGCTAGAATTTTTTTAGCGGTTGTTTATGTTATTCAATAGGGTTGCTATTGCATCAATTATATCTGTTTTTTTGTGGTTCTGGTATCTGTTCAAGTTGATTGATGATATTTTCAATTTCTTTGCTTTTTTTCTGGAAACTCGAAATTAAAAAAATGTTTTTTTCATCTACTTCAAGAGCTATAAGTATTTTTATTTAATGTTTGTATTTGAAAATTATATTTTTTTCATTTTCAATATTATGTATATGTTTAGAACCCAAACCAGCCAGTTCAGAAAGTTTTTTTCTTGGCTAAGTCCTTTGGTTAGTCGCAAATATCTAATTCTTTTTTTGCAATAAATGTTTGTAAGTTGTTTTTGATTCATAGTTTTTTTACCTTTACCTAATATTATTTTTAAAGATAAAAAAATTATAAATAATAAGTAGTACAAATTACACTTGTATACTATATAAGTGTTGAATATTACACTATATAATGATAAAATAGTGTAGTAAAACTATAAAAATTAGCTCATTTTATCAGCCATCAAAGGAGAAAATGATGAAGAAACTGAAAACCCTCACAACTTCAACAGCTATTGCGCTTGCGTCTGTTGGTGGAACTGCATTCGCTCAAGAAGCAACTGTTTCAGCGCCATTTGATGCAACTACTGCAACTGCTGTAAACGAACCTGCTCTTGTTTCTAAACCTGTAGCCGATGCAAAACCAGAAGTGAAGAAATCTTCTGATGTCAAACCTGCTCTTGATGCTCAAGCGTCTACTGTTAAGCAAGTTGAATCTGAAAGCCAAACAGCAAAAGCTGAAGCTACTTCTGCTAACCAAGTTGTTACAACTACCGAAACTGCTTTGACAAGTGCTAAAGAGGACTTGAAGTCTGCTGAAGCCGTTAAAGCAAATGCTACAGAAGAAAATATCACTGCTACAAAAGCTAAACAAGACGCCAATGTAAAGCTCAAGAAGCCAATCAAAAAGCAAGTGAAGCGTCTACTGAAGCGATTAAAGCACAAACTGAAACTGTAGCAACTGAAACTGCTAACGTTGCAAGCGCAACAAGTAAAAAAGCTGAAGCGGATAAAACAGTAACCGCTAAAGAAGCTAATGTAAAATCAGCTGAAGACGCGCTAAATGGTTCAGGACTTGGTGAAGCTAAAGCCTCACTTGCCCAAGCTGAAAAAGATATTGAACAAGCAAATGCGAATATCTCAAGCGCAACAAAAGCTGTCGAAACTGCTAAGAAAGCTGATAGCAACCGCGCAGATGCCATCAAACAAGCTGAGAACAATGTAAACGTCAAAAACGATGCCTTGAAACTAGCTAAAGAAATGATGGACGCAGATAAAACAAAAGTTGAATCTATCCAAGAAAAAGCCGATGCTACAGCGTCTAAAGAAAAAGACGCGCAAACTGCCTTGGATGCGGAAAAAGCTCGCTCTGGTGAAGCAGTCATCAAAATGGGAGACACTGTTCACCATTTGACAGATGAAGAAAAAGCTTACTATGGTCTTGATACGAACGATATCACATTTAAAGATGCACTTAGCTATTATGCAAATAACAGTTGGAAAGAAGATGGTAAAGCTAATCGTCTAATGATGCTTACAGCTGCTAAAATGTATAAAGCTCTTACAGTTGATTTCAACAAAAACGATGCCAACCGTAAAGTAGATATTGACAATTTAACAGATGCTGAAATTGCTGAAGTTAGTGATTTCTATGCTAAATTAGTAAATGTCTTGCAAGAAAATATGGGATATCCTACAACATATAGAGCTTATGCTGCTCAAGATACACTTGAACATAGCAAGAAAATGGCAAAAGCCTATGAAGCTCGTGGAACTGACCCTGCTGTAGCTGGTCATATTCGTGAAAACAATGGTGTTGAAAACTTAGCTTCAATTTATGCTAGTGACGATATTTCAACAATGCAAGATTTGAAAAACGCTGCATTGCGTGCTTTCAAAAATTATTCATTCCTTGATAAACATGCTAATTGGGGACATTTGAATAACAACTTAAATGGTGGTGGTGTTGCAATGACCGTTGCTAACATCAATGGTAAACGTTGGTTTGTCAACTCATTTGGTAGCGATGGTAAACATAAAATCAACCTCAACCAAGACCTTGTCCAACTCGAAGCAAACTAGCTGAAGCACAAAAACAAAACAGTCAAGCTCAGACTGCACTTACAAATGCTAAAGCAGAATTGGCATCAGCTTCACGTAAATATGCTTCTGCACTTGAAGCTAAAACAGATGCTGAAAAAGAATTGGCAAGCAAATCAGAAACACCACTTCAAACAGAAGTCGCTGAAAAGAACTTGCAATTGGCAAACCTTGCTTTGAAAAATGCACAAGAACGTAAAGCAACTGCTGAAGAAGCTGTTAAAAACTTCTCAAGAAGCCAAGCAGAAAAAGAAACTGCTCTTGAAACAGCTAAAGCTGAACTAGCTACAGCCAAAACTGCTCAAAAAGATGCTGAAACTGCTCTTACAAATGTTCAAGCAAAATTGCAAGCTGAAGAAAACAAGTTGACTGCTCTTCAAGCTGAACAAGCGAAACTACATGAAGAAAAAGACAAATTGGTGTCAGATGCTAAAGCAATTGCGACAGAATTGAGTGCTTATCTAAATGCAGATAAGAATCTTGCAGATGCGCAAGCAAAAGTAGCTGATTTGGAAGCAAAATTGACTCAAGCAAAATCCGCTGCAAAATTGGCACAAGATAAATTGGACGCAGTTACAGCTAAATTGCAAGCTGAACAAGCTAAATTAGCTGAAATCCAAGAAGAGTTTGATAAGTTGCTAGACTTAGAAAACAAAGCTAAAGAAAATGTTGTTGCAACTCTACCAGATGGAACTGTTGTTGCTGTACCTCGAGTAGATTCAGATTCTGATACTTTACCTAAAGAAAATACTAAAGAAACTGTTGATAAATCTAAGACAGGTTCACAATCAGGTAAAGATGTTGCTTTGGATAATAAAGAAGATGTTGTTGTGAAAGATAAAGAACAAACAAAAGATAAACAACAAACATATTCAGCTCCAGCCATTAAAGCACTAGAAAATGAAAAAATGACATACTCACGAGTAGAACGTGCAAAATCATTGCCAGATACAGGCGAGTCATCGAGTGTTGCAATGTTGGTACTCGGTGCAATTCTTGGAGCATTTGGACTTGTAACAGTACGTAGAAAGAATTAGAATAATAAAAAAATCTTCTTATTACAAATAGGAAGATTTTTTGGATTCACAAAATTAGTTTAAAAGACTACGCTATTTAAACCAATTTTGAGAATGAATATTGGACTATACCAATTGCGCCGAACACGGCATCGAACTATGTATAAAAAAAATCGTGATTATTGATTTTTTTAAACTTAGGAATTACAGGAAAAAAACTAAAAATTTATTTGGTCAACCACTGGTCAATTTCCTTAATTTCAATACTAACTAGCGTGTGATAATATCTTGATTTAATCGCTTTTTACTTATTTATTTTTAACTTATTTTTAACGCTAGTTTGTTGGTCACCGGTATAGTATAGAGTTAAGGAACGTTGTAAATCTTCGTTCCTTTTTTGTATTATTTTTGCTATAATAGTAGTTATTCAAATTTTATTTAGATTATGAAAGTGTAGGAAAGTATGTCTCGTTCTATCGATTTATTAAAACATCGGTATTTGAAAAATATTAAAGAAAATCCTGAATTGTTTGTCGGGATTGAGCTGGAATATCCTGTTACAAATTTAGAAGGGGATGCTACAGATACTGAAGTTATCAAACACTTATTCCGATATTTAGTTTCTGCTTTGGATTTTACTGTCGAAAAGGTAGATGATTTTGGGACTCCTATTCAGTTAGTGGAGCCAGTAAGTCAGGATGCTATTTTATTTGAAGTTTCCTATACCACGATAGAGTTTGCATTTGGTAAGGCTGAAACGATTCAAGAGGTAGAAAATCGTTTCAACAATTATATGGATGTAATTCAGAAAAAGTTAGCTGAATCAAATCATGCTATTGTTGGCTGTGGTATTCATCCCAACTGGGATAAAAATGAGAATTGTCCAGTGGCTTATCCACGGTATCGCATGTTGATGGACTATTTGAATTTGAGTAGCAACGTGACTGACTCATACTTACATCAATTCCCTGAATATGGTGCTTTTATCTGTGGGAGCCAGGTTCAGTTGGATGTTTCAAAGTCTAACTACTTACGAGTGATTAATGCTTTTACCCAAATTGAAGGGGCTAAGGCTTATTTATTTGCAAATTCTGAGTTTACAGGTACGGATTGGGATACGAAAATTTCAAGGGATATTTTCTGGGAAGAATCCATGCATGGTATCTATACAGAGAATGTTGGGGTTAATGCTAGACTCTTTAATGATGAAGCTGATTTTTTTGACTATCTAGATCATTCTGCGATTTTTACTGCGGAACGTGATGGACAAACCTATTATTTTTATCCGATTCAGGCTAGGGACTATTTTGCTACGCCTGAAATCCAAGCATTTTCTCTTAATGGGGATGAGGTTCTTATTTCTCCCCAAGAGAAGGATTTTGAAACTCATCGTAGTTATCAGTATCAAGACTTAACGACTCGAGGAACGGTTGAGTTTCGTAGTGTGTGTACTCAGTCTCTAGAGAGAACTTTTGCTTCTGCAGCTTTTCACTTGGGATTGTTGGTTAATTTAGATAAGTTAGTAGCTTACTTAGAAACAGCACCTTTCTTTAAAGAATTTGGTCGTGATTACAAGTTTTTAAGACGACAATTTTCTAAGAAAAAGCTAACATATGAGGAGAAAACTGCGATTATAGAGTTTTCCAAAGACTTACTACTACTAGCTGAGGAAGGACTGGAGATGAGAAATAAGCAAGAAATGACCTATTTACAGCCTTTGAAAGAAGAATTGAGCCTATAATTTCTCTTATAAAGGGAGAATTTTCTGAAAAATCATGATATAATGGAAGAGACTATAGATAAAGGATAGAGAGTAATGACATTAGTTTATCAATCAACGCGTGATGCCAACAATACAGTAACTGCTAGCCAAGCTATTTTGCAAGGTTTGGCGACGGACGGCGGTTTATTTACACCGCTTACTTATCCAAAGATAGATTTGGACTTTGACAAATTGAAAGATGCTTCTTACCAAGAAGTAGCTAAGTTAGTTTTGTCAGCATTTTTAGATGACTTTACAGCTGAGGAGTTGGACTACTGTATCAACAATGCCTACGATAGCAAATTTGATACTCCAGCTATCGCGCCATTAGTGAAATTAGACGGGCAATACAACTTGGAACTTTTCCATGGTTCAACGATTGCTTTTAAAGATATGGCCTTGTCTATCTTGCCATACTTTATGACGACTGCTGCTAAGAAACATGGTTTGGAGAATAAGATTGTCATCTTAACAGCGACATCTGGCGATACTGGGAAAGCTGCTATGGCGGGCTTTGCGGATGTGCCTGGTACTGAGATTATCGTCTTTTATCCAAAGGATGGTGTCAGCAAGGTACAAGAGTTACAAATGACCACTCAGACTGGCGACAATACTCATGTTATCGCTATAGACGGTAACTTTGATGATGCCCAAACAAATGTGAAGCACATGTTTAACGACGTGGCTCTTCGTGAAATTGGCTACCAACAAGTTGCAATTTTCATCAGCTAACTCTATGAACATTGGTCGTCTGGTGCCACAGATTGTTTATTATGTTTATGCCTATGCTCAGTTGATTAAGAAGGGTGAGATTGTGGCTGGTGATAAGGTTAACTTCACAGTGCCGACTGGAAACTTTGGAAATATCTTGGCTGCCTTTTATGCCAAACAAATTGGTCTACCAGTTGGTAAATTGATCTGTGCTTCAAATGATAACAATGTTTTGACAGACTTCTTCAAGACACGTGTTTATGACAAGAAACGTGAGTTTAAGGTAACAACTAGTCCATCTATGGATATCTTGGTATCTTCAAACTTGGAGCGTTTGATTTTCCATCTTTTGGGAAATAATGCTGAAAAGACAGCTGAACTCATGAATGCCTTGAATATACACGGACAATATGAATTGACAGACTTTGATGCAGAGATTTTGGACCTCTTTGCAGCTGAATATGCGACTGAAGAAGAAACAGCGGCAGAAATCAAGCGTGTTTATGAGTCAGATTCTTATATCGAGGATCCACATACGGCGGTTGCCTCAGCAGTTTATAAGAAATACCAAGCTGCTACTGGTGATGCTACTAAGACAGTGATTGCTTCAACAGCTAGTCCATACAAGTTCCCAGTAGTTGCCGTAGAAGCAGTAACAGGGGAAATCAGACTTGACAGACTTTGAAGCCTTGGCTCAATTACATGAAATTTCAGGAGTGGCTGTGCCACCTGCAGTTGATGGGCTTGAGACAGCTCCTGTTCGTCACAAGACAACAGTAGCAGCTGCTGATATGCAAGCAGCGGTTGAGGCTTATCTAGGACTTTAAGACAGAGGGAGTAAACTCGGTTGGGAAACCAACTGAGTTTCTTTTCATCAGGAGGAAGGATTGTTTAAGAAAAATAAAGATATTCTTACTATTGCCTTGCCAGCTATGGGCGAAAACTTTTTGCAGATGCTCATGGGGATGGTGGACAGTTATTTGGTTGCTCATTTAGGATTGATAGCCATTTCAGGCGTATCAGTAGCAGGTAATATTATCACCATTTATCAGGCGATTTTCATTGCTCTGGGAGCTGCTATTTCTAGTGTTATTTCAAAGAGTTTAGGGGAGAAGAATCAGTCTAAGCTAGCCTACCATGTGACTGAGGCCTTGAAAATTACTTTACTCTTAAGTTTCCTTTTGGGAGCTTTGTCCATCTTCGCTGGGAAAGAGATGATAGGACTTTTGGGAACTGAACAGACTGTGGCCGAAAGTGGAGGACTCTATCTATCTTTGGTAGGAGGATCGATTGTTCTTTTGGGCTTGATGACGAGTCTGGGTGCCTTGATTCGTGCAACGCATAATCCACGTTTGCCCCTCTATGTTAGTCTTTTATCCAATGCCTTGAATATCCTTTTTTCAAGTCTAGCTATTTTTGTCCTGGATATGGGGATAGCTGGTGTTGCTTGGGGGACTATTCTGTCTCGTTTGGTAGGTCTTGTGATTTTATGGTCGCAATTAAAGTTGCCTTTTGAGAAACCGACTTTTGGTTTAGATAAGGAACTATTGACCATAGCTTTGCCAGCAGCTGGAGAGCGGCTTATGATGCGGGCTGGAGATGTCGTGATCATTGCCTTGGTTGTTTCTTTTGGAACGGAGGCGGTGGCTGGAAATGCAGTCGGAGAAGTCTTGACCCAGTTTAACTATATGCCTGCCTTTGGCGTAGCTACGGCAACGGTCATGATGGTGGCCCGAGCAGTTGGAGAGGATGATTGGAAAAGAGTCGCTAGTTTGAGCAAGCAAACCTTTTGGCTTTCTCTGGTCCTCATGTTGCCTTTGACCTTCAGCATCTATGCCTTGGGTGTACCACTGAGCCATCTCTATACGACCGATCCTGTAGCGGTTGAAGCTAGTGTTTTGGTGGCACTTTTCTCTCTACTAGGAACTCCTATGACGATAGGAACAGTCATCTATACAGCAGTCTGGCAGGGTTTGGGCAATGCTCGGCTTCCCTTTTATGCGACAAGTATAGGAATGTGGTGTATCCGCATTGGAACAGGATATCTGATGGGGATTGTGCTTGGTTGGGGCTTGCCCGGTATTTGGGCCGGAACTCTTTTGGATAATGGTTTCGTTGGTTATTTCTACGTTACCGTTACCAGCGTTATATGAGCTTGAAAGGATAGGAAATGCAAAAAACAGCTTTTATTTGGGATTTAGACGGGACTTTATTGGACTCTTACGAAGCGATTTTGTCAGGGATTGAGGAAACTTTTGGTCAGTTTTCTATTCCTTATGATAAGGAGCAGGTGAGAGAGTTTATCCTCAAGTTTTCTGTGCAGGATTTGCTGGAGCAAGTTGCGGAAGAGAGAAAACTGGATGTGGAAGTGCTAAATCAGGTGCGTGCTCAGAGTCTGGCTGAGAAGAATGCTCAGGTAGTCTTAATGCCAGGTGCGCGTGAGGTGTTGAGTTGGGCAGATCAAGTAGGGATTCGGAATTTTGTTTACACTCATAAGGGAGACAATGCTTTTACCATTCTAAGAGACTTGGAGTTGGAATCTTATTTTACAGAGATTCTAACCAGTCAGAGTGGTTTTGCGCGCAAGCCTAATCCGGAAGCGGCTACCTATCTGTTAGACAAGTATCAGCTGAATCCTGAGAAAACTTATTATATAGGGGATCGGACTCTGGATGTGGAATTTGCTCAGAATAGTGGGATTCAAAGTCTTAACTTTTTAGAGTCGTCTTATGGAGGCAATCACAGGATTCAAGCCTTAGCAGATATTTCCCGTATTTTTGAGGCTGAGCTATAAAAAGATTGTGTCAGTTTTGTGACAGAGACCTAACAAACTATTTCAAGTAACCGAGTTTGTTACAAGGAATAGACAGTTCTGTTAAATAGGCCCGAGAGGGCTTTTTTTCTGCATTTTTTGTGTTATCATAGACAGGTACTCATTTGAAAGGAATTTGAAAGAATGAAGAAAAGAATATTATTAGCCTCAACAGTAGCCTTGTCGTTTGCCCCAGTATTGGCAACCCAAGCAGAAGAACTTCTTTGGACTGCACGTAGTGTTGAGCAAATCCAAAATGATTTGACTAAAACGGATAACAAAACAAGTTATACCGTTCAGTATGGTGATACCTTGAGCACAATTGCAGAAGCCTTGGGTGTAGATGTCACAGTTCTTGCGAATTTGAATAAAATCACCAATATGGACCTGATTTTCCCAGAAACCGTTTTGACAACGACTGTCAATGAAGCAGAAGAAGTAACAGAAGTTGAAATCCAAACTCCTCGAGCAGCTTCTAGTGAGGAAGTGACAACTGCGACAGCAGATTTGACAACCAATCAAGTGACCGTTGATGCTCAAACTGTTCAGGTTGCAGATCTTTCTCAACCGATTGCAGAAGATCCAAAAGCGGTAGAAACTACAAGAATAAAAGAAGTGGCATCAAGTTCAGAAGTTGCAGAGACAGTTACTACTGCAGAAGAAGTCGCGCCATCTACAGGAAATTCTGTTTCAGAGAAGCAAATAGCCGAAACAAGCAATGCAGTTGCAGAAGCAGCTCCTCAGGCAACGACTCCAGCTGAGAAAGAGGAAACACAAGCAAGCCCTCAGGCTGAGTCAACAGTGGAAACAACTACAACTCCAGTAGAAGAAAGCAATAGAAACAACTGCAACAAGTTTAGAAGAAGTAAAAGAAGTAGCATCAAGTGAAGCTACACCAGCAGTTTCTACTTATCAACTAGAAGAGAAGAAAACAGTTTCAACAACTTACGCGGCTCCAGCAGCGCCCGATTATGCTGGACTTGCGGTAGCGAAATCTGAAAATGCAGGCCTTCAACCACAAACAGCTGCCTTTAAAGAAGAAATTGCTAACTTGTTTGGCATCACATCCTTTAGTGGTTACCGTCCAGGAGACAGTGGAGATCACGGAAAAGGTTTGGCTATCGACTTCATGGTACCAGAAAGCTCAGAACTAGGGGATAAGCTTGCGGAATACGCTATTCAAAACATGGCCAGCCGTGGAATTAGTTACATTATCTGGAAACAACGTTTCTATGCTCCATTTGATAGCAAATATGGACCAGCTAATACTTGGAACCCAATGCCAGACCGTGGTAGTGTGACAGAAAACCACTATGACCACGTTCACGTTTCAATGAATGGATAAACCAGGATTGGTAATATCATTTTGACGAATGAGATCTAGCTTTCGTGATAGGAAGTAAGTCTCATTCGTTTTTTTCTTTGTCATACTCTTCGAAAATCTCTTCAAACCACGTCAGTTTTATCTGCAACCTCAAAGCTGTGCTTTGAGCAACCTGCGAGTAGCTTCCTAGTTTGCTCTTTGATTTTCATTGAGTATCAATATGAATGGAAAATGGAAGTTACCATTTTGTAATGATTGAAGCAACATTCTTGCAATTTATTTTACTTTGTATTATACTTGATTAGTCAATTATTGATAAATCAATAAAAGAAGGAAGAAATGATAGAGATTCAAGATCTACTTTATCAACTCCGCTTGTCTGAGCAAGCGAGTACGCAATTGTTTGAAAAAAGGCTTGGGATTAGTTTGACACGGTATCAGATTTTACTGTTTTTGCTGGAGCATTCTCCTTGTAATCAAATAGCGGTTCAGGAGCGTTTGAAGATTGATCAGGCTGCTTTGACCCGACATTTCAAAATTCTGGAAAAGGAAGGTTTGGTGGAGCGTCATCGTAATCCTGAAAATCAGCGAGAAGTATTGGTAGAGGCTACGAAATATGCCAAGGAGCAGTTAGTGGTGAATCCACCTCTGCAACATATCAAGGTTAAGGAAGAGATGGAAAGTATCTTAACAGAGTCTGAAAGAACAGAACTCAGCCGTTTATTAAATAAGTTGGTTTTGGGTATTGAAAATATAGAAATTTAAGGAGAAATAGATGTCAATTATTACAATTATTTTAACAACGATCGTTGCTTTGGAGCATTTTTGCATTTTTTATTTGGAAAGTATTGCAACGCAATCAGATGCAACCAGTCGAGTCTTTAACATGGAAAAGGAAGAACTGGCTCGTCCGTCTGTAAGTTCATTGTTTAAAAATCAAGGGATTTATAATGCTCTGCTAGGAGTCTTTCTCTTGTATGGGATTTATTTCTCACAGAATTTAGAAATTGTGACTATTTTTGTTTTATTTGTGATTGGTGGCTGCGGCTTATGGCTCTCTCACAGCAGATAAGAAAATTATTTTGAAGCAAGGTGGACCAGCTATTTTGGCCTTAATTAGTATTTTACTCTTTAAATAAGTTCAAAGGTCAATCTTAGTCTTTCTAGTCCTTTTCACTCCAGAATAAGGAAAATATGTTATACTTGTTTTTAAGAAAAAAGTCTCATTGAATTGGTTTTGAGGAGTTAGAAATGAAAGTATTAGTGACAGGTTTTGAGCCCTTTGGAGGGGAAAAGGTCAATCCAGCTTTGGAGGCCATTAAAGGTTTACCAGCTGAAATCCATGGTGCTGAGGTCCGTTGGTTAGAAGTGCCAACAGTCTTTCACAAATCGGCCCAAGTATTGGAAGAAGAGATGAGTCGTTATCAACCTGACTTTGTCCTTTGTATCGGCCAAGCAGGTGGAAGAACCAGCTTGACACCTGAGCGAGTAGCCATTAATCAAGACGATGCACGCATTCCTGATAACGAAGGTAATCAACCGATTGACCTTCCCATTCGCCCAGACGGTGCTCCGGCCTACTTTAGTAGTCTGCCGATTAAAGCGATGGTTCAAGCTATAAAAAAAGAGGGATTGCCGGCCTCTGTTTCTAATACGGCAGGGACTTTTGTCTGCAATCATTTGATGTATCAGGCCCTCTATTTGGTAGAAAAGAAATTTCCACATGTTAAGGCAGGTTTTATGCATATTCCTTATATGATGGAACAGGTGGTGAATCGACCGACTACCCCAGCTATGAGTTTAGTGGATATTAGGCGAGGGATAGAAGCGGCAATCGGCGCCATTATCGAACATGGAGATCAAGACCTCAAGTTGGTAGGCGGAGAAACTCATTGATAGAAAAAAGCTTGAGGGAAACCTTCAAGCTTTTGGACGTTTTCGAGCCAATACTGCTCGGTAAAAAATCATTTTATTGATTTGAATGTAGGGTAGGAGTGAGAAACTAGCAATTCCAAAAGTAATCCAATTGAGGAAGTACCAAGGGAGGAGTTGTAGGTCTAGAATAAAGCGCTGAAATTTATAGCCTTTCATCAGGAAACGGCTGGTTTTAAGGATTTGTCCTGGTTTGGCTTGTCCTAAATCTAGGGTGTCACAGAGGAGAAATTCTACCTGCGAATAGGCATAGTATTGTGGAATATAGAGACTATTTCCGACAATCATCAAGAGTATACTTGCTAGAAAGTAAAGACCAAAGGTCATGAGGAAACGCTCGGTTTCAATTGACGTGAGATCCAGATTGGGAAACTCAGGGTGAAGGACAACGAATTTCTTTGCTAGAAAGCTACTGTAAAAAAGAAAGTAAATTCCGAGTAAACTAGGAATGCTCCATAAAAAGAGATAGAAACGTTTGAGAAGTAGAGTCAAAAAGGTTTGTGAAAAGCGCTCTTCGTTAAAGAGAGTGAGACTATTTTTGACTGATAGTTCTGTATCTGGATTCTTGATGAGTTTTAGGGTTGTATAGACTGAACTGGTTAGAAGTATTGCCCCGATAAAGGAGACTAATAGTGGAAAAAGGTAGGCTTGGAATACATGGCCAAACACGCTTAAAAAGTATTGCTCTAAAATAGACTCGTTGATGCGCTCTAAGGGATTGAGGAAGCCAGACAAGATGACCAGTATACTAGGTAAGAGATAGACGAGAAAGAGGCGGGGATTTTCAGCTTGAAATTGTCTAGCCTGCAGACGAATGGTTTTTAAATCAATTTTTGGGTATTTCATTCTCTCATTATACCATAGTTCGTGACAGTTCCAGCTTTTTTTGATAAAATCATACAGTATGCCCTTGGGCACAAAGTATGAACTGGGACTGTCTTTCCCAGCTTCGGAGGTAGAAAATGTCAGATTCACCAATCAAGTACCGTTTGATTAAGAAAGAAAAACACACAGGAGCTCGTCTAGGAGAAATCATCACTCCCCACGGCACCTTCCCTACACCTATGTTTATGCCAGTTGGGACTCAAGCCACTGTCAAAACTCAGTCGCCTGAAGAATTGAAGGAGATGGGTTCGGGAATTATCCTGTCAAACACCTATCATCTCTGGCTGCGTCCTGGAGATGAACTTATTGCACGCGCAGGAGGTCTCCACAAGTTCATGAATTGGGATCAGCCAATCTTGACGGATAGTGGTGGTTTCCAGGTTTATTCTCTAGCTGATAGCCGTAATATCACAGAAGAAGGCGTAACTTTTAAAAATCATCTCAATGGTTCCAAGATGTTCCTATCACCAGAAAAGGCCATCTCTATTCAGAACAATCTGGGCTCAGACATTATGATGTCTTTTGACGAATGTCCCCAGTTTTATCAACCTTATGACTACGTTAAGAAATCAATCGAGCGTACCAGCCGTTGGGCTGAGCGTGGTTTGAATGCTCATCGTCGTCCGCATGACCAAGGCTTGTTTGGAATTGTGCAGGGAGCAGGATTTGAAGACTTGCGTCGCCAATCGGCTCATGACCTTGTCAGCATGGATTTCCCAGGCTACTCTATCGGTGGCTTGGCAGTGGGAGAAACCCACGAAGAGATGAATGCTGTTTTGGACTTTACAACTCAACTGCTGCCTGAAAACAAACCTCGTTATCTGATGGGTGTGGGAGCACCAGATAGCTTGATTGATGGAGTGATTCGTGGGGTGGATATGTTTGACTGTGTTTTGCCGACTCGTATCGCTCGTAATGGGACTTGTATGACCAGTCAGGGACGTTTGGTTGTAAAAAATGCTCAGTTTGCTGAGGACTTTACGCCATTGGATCCTGAGTGTGATTGCTATACATGTAAGAACTATACACGCGCCTACCTTCGTCACCTGCTCAAGGCTGATGAAACCTTCGGTATCCGCTTGACTAGCTACCACAATCTTTACTTCTTGCTTAACCTGATGAAGCAAGTGCGACAAGCCATCATGGATGACAATCTCTTGGAATTCCGTGAGTATTTTGTGGAAAAATATGGCTATAATAAGTCAGGCCGTAATTTCTAAAATGGAATTGATATAAGCTAAAAATCCTAAGTTTTCTCTTAGGATTTTTCTTCTTTTTTTGATAGAATAAAGTGTATAATGAAAGGGAGAATAAACTCGTATGCGCATTAAATGGTTTTCCTTGATTAGGATTACAGGTTTACTACTGGTACTCTTGTATCATTTCTTTCAGACGATCTTTCCTGGGGGATTCTTTGGGGTGGATGTCTTTTTCACATTTTCAGGATTTCTGATTACGGCTCTACTTATCGAAGAATTTTCTAAAAACTATGAGATTGATTTGATAGGATTTTTTAGGAGACGTTTTTATCGGATTGTGCCACCAGTGGTTTTGATGGTCTTGGTAACCATACCCTTTACCTTTCTAGTTCGGCAAGACTATGTTGCTGGAATTGGGGGTCAGATTGCGGGTGTCTTAGGCTTTATGACCAACTTCTATGAACTCCTAACAGGAGGGAGTTATGAATCTCAGTTTATTCCTCATTTGTTTGTTCATAATTGGAGCTTGGCTGTTGAGGTTCACTACTATATTCTTTGGGGCTTGGCAGTTTGGTTCTTATCCAAACAGTCTAAATCAAATGGTCAGTTGAGAGGGATGGTCTTTCTCTTATCTGCTGCTGCCTTCCTGATTAGTTTCTTCTCCATGTTTATTGGTAGTTTTCTAGTAACCTCTTATTCCTCTGTTTACTTCTCTAGTTTAACTCATGTCTATCCATTCTTTTTGGGAAGTATCCTAGCAACGATTGTAGGCGTTCGTCAGACGACTTCCCTAGTTAAGCAGTTGGATAAAATCTGGGATTTACGAAAGACCCTGTTGATTTTTGCAGGAGGTTTTGGCTTCTTACTCATTTTGACCTTCTTTGTCAAATTTACCTATCTCTTTGCCTATCTTGTCGGCTTCTTGCTTGCTAGTCTTGCAGCCCTTGCTATGATTCTGGCGGCGCGTGTCTTACATGAAAAGACACCTAACGTGCAGGAGCCGAAGATTATCAGCTTTTTAGCGGATACTAGCTATGCAGTTTATCTCTTCCATTGGCCTTTCTATCTCATTTTCTCACAGTTGACATCAAATCTTCTTGCTGTGTTACTGACTCTGATTTTTTCTTATGGATTCTCTAGTCTTTCATTTTATATATTGGAACCTTGGATTGCAGGCAAGAACACACCTATTTTACAAAACCTTCGTCCCCTGCTTTATATTCGCGCAATTTTTGCAATAAGTACAGGAATCTTGGCCTTCATTGTCTTTTTAGTGACTTTGATGGCACCACAAGTGGGAGCGTTTGAGACAGATTTGACTGTCAATGGGTTGAAGCAAGCTGCAACAAATATTGGCCAGACCAAGGTAATGGCAGAACGGGCAGAAGCTGATAGTTTAGGAATTGCTGATGGTACCATGTTAATTGGTGATTCGGTGGCTTTAAGGGCAAATACAGCCCTGCAGACAGCCCTTCCTGGAGCACAGATTAATGCGCAAATTAGTAGAACAACCAAGACCGCCAATGAAATCATGCTAAATAATAGCCAGAATAAATTTCTACCAAAGATGGTTATCATTGCAACTGGGGTAAATAATCCTGAAAATTACAAGGAAGACTGGGATAGCATCGTAAAAAATCTTCCTAAGGGCCACCATATGATTTTGGTGACTCCTTATGAAGGAGATAAGACAAAAGAGACCTATGCAATCGTTGAGAAGGCTGCTGCCTATATGAGAGAATTGGCAGAGAAGACACCTTATATTACAGTTGCTGATTGGAATCAAGTTGCGAAAGAGCATCCAGAAATCTGGGTAGGAACAGACCAAGTCCATTTTGGAAGTGAGAGTAGCACTATCGAGGCAGGAGCAAAATTGTATGCAGATACCATTGCTACGGCCTTGCAAACAGCTCAAGACAAGCCAGTCAAATCTAAATAACTTGTACTAAAAAGAGAAGAGTTGGAGAAATCCAGCTCTTTTAAAATATCTCTAGAAAATAGGTCTATACCATTTACAAATAAAAAAGAAAGGTTTATAATGTAATTGACATAATAAATTGTAGAATCAATCTTTTAAGGAGGTTAACATTATGCCTAACTATATTAAAGCGGATCAGTTTTTCTACCCACACGGAGTTCGTCGTGGTGGTTACTTGGAACTTGTGGACGGCAAGTTTGGAAAACATGTAGAGCAGATTCCTGAAGGAGCTGAGGTGATTGACTATACAGGCTACAGTATTGCCCCAGGACTTGTGGATACCCACATTCATGGATTTGGTGGTGTGGATGTCATGGATAATAACATCGAAGGTACCCTTCATACCATGAGTGAAGGACTCCTCAGCATGGGGGTAACGAGCTTCTTGCCAACTACTTTGACCTCATCTTATGAGCAATTGCTTGCGGTAACAGAAAATATCGGTGCACGTTACCAGGAAGCAAGTGGAGCGAAATTCGTGGCATTTACTTTGAAGGGCCTTATTTCACAGAGAAATACAAGGGGGCTCAAAATCCTGCTTACATGAAAGACCCTCGTATGGATGAGTTTCGTGCTTGGCAAAAAGCAGCAAATGGCTTGCTAAATAAAATTGCCCTTGCACCAGAACGTGAAGGTGTAGAAGACTTTGTTCGTACGGTTACGGGCGAAGGTGTGACGGTTGCTCTTGGTCATTCAGATGCAACATTTGATGAAGCTAAAAAGGCAGTAGATGCCGGAGCTAGTGTTTGGGTACATGCCTACAATGGAATGCGTGGGTTGACGCACCGTGAACTGGGTATGGTTGGAGCTATGTATCAATTACCACATACCTATGCAGAGTTGATCTGTGATGGTCACCACGTGGATCCAAAAGCCTGCGAAATCCTTATCAAACAAAAAGGAACAGAAAATATAGCCCTTATCACAGACTGTATGACAGCTGGTGGATTGGAAGACGGAGACTATATGTTGGGAGAATTCCCAGTTGTAGTTGCCAATGGAACTGCACGCCTCAAATCGACAGGTAACTTGGCAGGTTCTATCCTCAAACTCAAGGACGGTTTGAAAAATGTTGTCGACTGGAACATTGCCTCTCCACACGAAGCAGTTATGATGGCTAGCCTTAACCCAGCAAAATCTGTTCACATTGATGATGTTTGTGGACAAATCCGTGAAGGCTACGACGCTGACTTTATCGTACTAGATAAAGATTTAGAATTGGTAGCAACTTATCTAGATGGTGTAAAACGTTATCAAGCATAATAGAAAGCAGGAGTTAGAGACTAACTTCTGCTTTTTATGTATGGTACTTTACCGGTAAACAAAAAAGTTAAAAAATCACAAAAAACTTGAACAAACGAAAAGGCTTATAATTATATTATAAATAGTACAAATAAAAAAACAGAGGAGTACTTTATGAGAGCCTATACTTATGTTAAACCAGGACTTGCTTCTTTTGTTGATGTAGACAAACCAGTTATTTGCAAGCCAACAGACGCTATTGTGCGTATCGTAAAAACTACCATTTGTGGAACAGACCTCCATATTATTAAAGGGGATGTTCCTGCTTGTAAGAATGGAACGATCCTTGGACATGAAGGAATTGGTATTGTAGAGGAAGTTGGAGCAGGAGTTTCAAATTTTAAAAAGGGTGATAAGGTTCTGATTTCTTGCGTTTGCGCTTGTGGAAAATGTTACTGTTGTAAAAAGGGAATCTATGCCCACTGTGAAGACGAAGGTGGTTGGATATTTGGGCATTTGATCGATGGTATGCAAGCAGAATATCTTCGTGTTCCTCATGCATACTCTCTATCACACTCCAGCTGACTTGTCTGATGAAGCCTTGGTTATGTTATCTGATATTTTACCAACTGGCTACGAAATTGGTGTCTTAAAAGGGAAAGTAGAACCTGGTTGTAGCGTAGCCATTATTGGTTCAGGTCCAGTTGGTTTAGCAGCTCTTTTAACAGCCCAATTCTACTCACCAGCTAAATTGATTATGGTGAACCTAGATGATAACCGCTTGGAAACTGCCCTATCATTTGGTGCGACTCATAAGGTTAATTCTTCAGACCCTGAAAAAGCCATTAAAGAAATTTATGATTTGACAGATGGACGTGGTGTGGATGTTGCTATCGAAGCTGTAGGTATTCCTGCAACATTTGATTTCTGTCAAAAGATTATCGGTGTAGACGGAACAGTTGCTAACTGTGGTGTGCATGGTAAACCAGTTGAATTCGATTTAGACAAACTTTGGATTCGCAACATCAATGTAACAACTGGTTTGGTATCTACAAATACAACTCCACAATTGTTGAAAGCACTTGAAAGCCATAAGATTGAACCAGAAAAATTAGTAACTCATTATTTCAAACTAAGTGAAATTGAAAAAGCCTATGAAGTCTTCAGTAAGGCAGCCGACCACCATGCGATTAAGGTTATCATAGAAAACGATATTTCTGAAGCTTAAGAAACAAAAAGACTTTAATCATATAAGCAAATAGAAATTCAGTCATCTACCAGATGGCTGGATTTTTTATCGAAAAATTAAGAAATGAGCATATTTCTTTTCTTGTTTAATGGAATTAGTTATAATATACGGTACAAAGGAATGAATGAATATGTATCGTGTTATAGAAATGTACGGAGACTGTGAACCCTGGTGGTTCTTAGAAGGTTGGGAAGAAGATATAGTAGCGAGTAAGAAATTTGACCAGTATTATGATGCTCTTAAATACTACAAAACTTGCTGGTTTAGATTGGAACAAGAATCTCCTCTTTATAAAAGTAGAAGTGATTTGATGACCATTTTTTGGGATCCAGAAGACCAACGCTGGTGTGATGAATGTGATGAGTACTTACAACAATACCATTCTTTGGCTCTTTTGCAGGATGAGCAGGTTATCCCAGATGAAAAATTACGCCCAGGATATGAAAAACAAACTGGTCAGGAAAGGCACCGTTCTTGCCGTATGAAATTAAATTAGAGAAAAAGTAACTTTTTTGGAGTTGCTTTTTTTATTTTTCCAAATCTTTGCGAATAGTATAGGTGAGGAGGTAAGTATGGTTCAAGAAATTGCACAAGAAATCATTCGTTCAGCTCGGAAAAAAGGGGCGCAAGACATTTATTTTATCCCTAAGTTAGACGCCTATGAGCTTCATATGAGGGTAGGAGATGAGCGCTGTAAAATCGGTTGCTATGATTTCGAAAAATTTGCGGCCGTCATCAGTCACTTTAAGTTTGTGGCGGGTATGAATGTTGGAGAAAAGCGACGTAGTCAACTTGGTTCCTGTGATTATGAATATAACCAGAATATGGCGTCTCTACGTCTATCTACTGTAGGAGATTATCGAGGACATGAGAGTTTAGTGATTCGCTTGTTGCATGATGAGGAGCAGGATTTGCATTTTTGGTTTCAGGATATTGATGAATTGGGCAAGCAGTACAGGCAACGTGGTCTTTATCTCTTTGCTGGTCCAGTCGGTAGTGGCAAGACAACTTTGATGCACGAATTAGCCAAGTCCCTCTTTAAAGGGCAACAAGTCATGTCCATCGAAGACCCTGTTGAAATCAAGCAGGAGGACATGCTCCAGTTACAGTTGAATGAAGCAATCGGGTTGACCTATGAAAATCTGATCAAGCTTTCCTTACGTCATCGGCCAGACCTTCTGATTATCGGAGAAATTCGAGACAGCGAGACGGCGCGTGCAGTAGTCAGAGCCAGTTTGACAGGGGCGACAGTCTTTTCAACTATTCACGCCAAGAGTATCAGAGGTGTTTATGAACGCCTGCTGGAGTTGGGTGTGAGTGAGGAAGAGTTAGCAGTCGTTCTGCAAGGCGTCTGCTACCAGAGATTAATCGGGGGAGGAGGAATCGTTGACTTTGCGAACAAAGACTATCAAGAGCACCAGCCAACTAGCTGGAATGAACAGATTGACCAGCTTCTTAAAGATGGACATATCACAAGTCTTCAGGCTGAAACGGAAAAAATTAGCTACAGCTAAGCAAAAAAATATCATCACCTTGTTTAACAATCTCTTTTCCAGCGGTTTTCATCTGGTGGAGACCATCTCCTTTTTAGATAGGAGTTCTCTGTTAGATAAGCAGTGCGTGACCCAGATGCGCACGGGTTTGTCTCAGGGGAACTCATTCTCAGAAATGATGGCTAGTTTGGGCTTTTCAAGCGCTATTGTCACTCAGTTATCCCTAGCTGAAGTCCATGGGAATCTTCACCTGAGTTTGGGAAAGATAGAAGAATATCTGGAAAATCTGGCCAAGGTTAAGAAAAAACTAATTGAAGTAGCGACCTATCCCTTGATTTTGCTGGGTTTTCTTCTCTTAATTATGCTGGGACTACGGAACTATCTACTACCACAACTGGATAGTAGTAATATTGCCACTCAGATTATCGGCCATCTGCCACAAATCTTTCTAGGCATGGTAGGGTTTGTTTCCGTACTTGTCCTTTTAGCACTCACTTTCTATAAAAGAAGTTCGAAGATGCGTGTCTTTTCTATCTTAGCACGCCTTCCCTTTTTTGGAATTTTTGTGCAGACCTATTTGACGGCCTATTATGCGCGTGAGTGGGGGAATATGATTTCACAGGGAATGGAGCTGACGCAGATTTTTCAGATGATGCAGGAACAAGGTTCCCAGCTCTTTAAAGAAATCGGTCAAGATCTGGCTCAAGCCCTACAAAATGGTCAGGAATTTTCTCAAACTATAGGAACCTATCCTTTCTTTAGGAAGGAATTGAGTCTCATCATCGAGTATGGGGAAGTCAAGTCCAAGCTGGGGAGTGAGTTGGAAATCTATGCGGAAAAGACTTGGGAAGCCTTTTTTACCCGAGTCAACCGCACCATGAATCTGGTGCAACCACTGGTTTTTATCTTTGTGGCACTGATTATCGTTTTACTTTATGCGGCAATGCTTATGCCCATGTATCAAATATGGAGGTAAATTTTTAACATGAAAAAAATGATGACATTCTTGAAAAAAGCGAAAGTGAAGGCTTTCACACTTGTGGAGATGTTGGTGGTCCTTTTAATCATCAGCGTGCTTCTCTTGCTCTTTGTACCTAATTTGACTAAGCAAAAAGAGGCTGTCAATGACAAAGGAAAAGCTGCTGTTGTTAAGGTGGTGGAAAGCCAGGCAGAGCTTTATAGCTTGGATAAAAATGAAGATGCTAGCCTAAGAAAGTTAAAAGACGATGGACGCATCACGGAAGAACAGGCTAAAGCTTATAAAGAATACTATGATAAAAATGGAGGAGCAAATCGTAAAGTCAATGATTAAGGCCTTTACCATGCTGGAAAGTCTCTTGGTTTTGAGTCTTGTGAGTCTCCTTGCCTTGGGATTGTCTGGTTCTGTTCAGTCCACTTTTGCAGCGGTAGAGGAGCAGATTTTCTTTATGGAGTTTGAAGAACTCTATCGGGAAACCCAAAAACGCAGTGTAGCCAGTCAGCAAAAGACTAGTCTGAACTTAGATGGGCAGACGATTAGCAATGGCAGTCAAAAGTTGACAGTTCCTAAAGGAATTCAGGCACCATCGGGACAAAGTATCACATTTGACCGGACTGGGGGCAATTCGTCCCTGGCTAAGATTGAATTTCAGACCAGTAAAGGAGCGATTCGTTATCAATTATATCTAGGAAATGGAAAAATTAAACGCATTAAGGAAACAAAAAATTAGGGCAGTGATTTTATTGGAAGCAGTAGTCGCTCTAGCTATCTTTGCTAGCATTGCAACCCTCCTTTTGGGACAAATTCAAAAAAATAGGCAAGAAGAAGCAAAAATCTTGCAAAAGGAAGAAGTCTTGAGGGTAGCTAAGATGGCTCTGCAGACAGGTCAAAATCAGGTAAATATCAACGGAGTTGAGATTCAGGTGTTTTCTAGTGAAAAGGGATTGGAGGTCTACCATGGTTCAGAACAGTTGTTGGCGATCAAAGAGCCATAAGGTCAAGGCTTTTACCTTGTTAGAATCCCTGATTGCCTTGATTGTCATCAGTGGAAGTTTACTCCTCTTTCAAGCCATGAGTCAGCTTCTCATTTCAGAAGTTCGCTACCAGCAACAGAGCGAGCAAAAGGAGTGGCTCTTGTTTGTGGACCAGTTGGAGGCAGAATTAGACCGTTCGCAGTTTGAAAAAGTGGAGGGAAATCGCCTTTATATGAAGCAGGATGGCAAGGAAATTGCGATAGGTAAGTCAAAATCAGATGATTTTCGTAAAACAGATGCCAGTGGACGAGGTTATCAACCCATGATTTATGGACTCAAATCCGCACAGATTACAGAGGACAATCAACTGATTCGTTTTCGTTTTCAATTTCCAAAAAGGCTTAGAAAGGGAGTTCATCTATCGTGTGGAAAAAGAAAAAAGTTAAGGCAGGTGTTCTCCTCTATGCAGTCACCGTGTCTGCTATCTTTAGTCTTTTGTTACAATTTTACTTGAACAGACAAGTCGCCCACTATCAAGACTATGCTTTAAATAAAGAAAGGTTGCTTGCTTTTGCCATGGCCAAGCGAACCAAAGATAAGGTTGAGCAAGAAAGTGGGGAACAGGCTTTTAATTTGGGTCAGGTGAGTTATCAAAATAAGAAAACAAGCTTGGTGACAAGGGTTCGTACACAAAAGAATCAATATGAATTCATCTTTCCTTCAGTCAAAATCAAAGAAGAGAAACATATAAAAAGGAAGAGGTAGTGACTGACCCAAGTGAAAAAGTGGAGACGAAAAAATCTGAAGAGAAGGTCGAAAAGAAAGAGAATTCCTAGCCAATTCAACTACTTTGTGCTAAACTAAAAATATGAAACATGATTTTAACCACAAAGCAGAAACTTTTGATTCCCCTAAAAACATTTTCCTTGCAAACTTGGTTTGTCAAGCAGTCGAGAAACAGATTGATCTTCTATCAGACAAAGAAATTTTGGATTTTGGTGGAGGGACGGGTCTGTTAACCTTGCCCCTAGCCAAGCAGGCCAAGTCTGTAACATTGGTGGATATTTCGGAGAAAATGCTGGAGCAAGCTCGTTTGAAAGCGGAGCAGCAAGACATCAAGAATATCCAGTTTTTGGAGCAAGATTTGCTGAAAAATCCCTTGGAAAAAGAGTTTGATTGCATTGTCGTTAGTCGGGTTCTTCACCATATGCCTGATCTGGATGCGGCTCTCTCACTGTTTCATCAACATTTGAAGGAAGATGGACAACTCCTACTTGCTGATTTTACTAAGACAGAAGCTAACCATCATGGATTTGAATTGCCTGAACTGGAAAACAAGCTAATTCAGCACGGTTTTTCATCTGTGCATAGTCAGATCCTCTATAGCGCTGAAGACCTGTTTCAAGGAAATTACTCAGAGCTCTTTTTAACAGTATCCCAAAAATCACTCGCCTAGTCAGGGAGTGATTTTTCTATAAGGATGGAAAAAAGAAGGGAAATTTGATAAGATAGGAATATGGATTTTGAAAAAATTGAACAAGCTTATACCTATTTACTAGAGAATGTCCAAATCATTCAAAGTGATTTGGCGACCAACTTTTATGACGCCTTGGTGGAGCAAAATAGCATCTATTTGGATGGCGAGACTGAGCTAGAGCAGGTCAAAGAGAACAATCAAGCTCTTAAGCGTTTAGCGCTACGCAAAGAAGAATGGCTCAAGACCTACCAGTTTCTCTTGATGAAGGCTGGGCAGACAGAGCCCCTACAGGCCAATCACCAGTTTACACCAGATGCCATTGCTTTACTTTTGGTGTTTATTGTGGAAGAGTTGTTTAAAGAGGAGGAAATCACTATCCTCGAAATGGGTTCTGGCATGGGGATTCTGGGCGCAACTTTCTTGACCTCGCTTGATAAAAAGGTGGATTACTTGGGAATGGAAGTGGATGATTTGCTGATTGATCTGGCAGCTAGCATGGCAGATGTAATTGGTTTGCAGGCTGGTTTTGTCCAAGGAGATGCCGTTCGTCCACAAATGCTCAAAGAAAGCGATGTGGTCATCAGCGACTTGCCTGTCGGCTATTATCCTGATGACGCCGTTGCGTCGCGTCATCAAGTTGCTTCTAGCCAAGAACATACTTACGCCCATCACTTGCTCATGGAACAAGGACTTAAGTACCTCAAGTCAGATGGATATGCTATTTTTCTCGCTCCGAGTGATTTGTTGACCAGCCCTCAAAGTGACTTGTTGAAAGGTTGGTTGAAAGAGGAGGCAAGTCTGACTGCCATGATCAGTCTGCCTGAAAATCTCTTTGCTAATGCTAAACAATCCAAGACTATTTTTATCTTGCAGAAGAAAAGTGAACTAGCAGTAGAGCCTTTTGTTTATCCACTTGCTAGCTTGCAAGATGCAAGTGTTTTAATGAAATTTAAAGAAAATTTTCAAAAATGGACTCAAGGTACTGAAATATAAAATAGATTTTGTTATAATAGATGAAAACGCTTAAAAAGGGGTATCATGTTATGACAAAAACAATTGCAATCAATGCGGGAAGTTCAAGTTTGAAATGGCAACTTTATCAAATGCCAGAGGAAAAAGTTCTTGCTAAAGGTTTAATTGAACGGATTGGTTTGAAAGATTCTATTTCAACTGTAAAATTTGATGGCCGTTCTGAACAACAAATTTTGGATATCGAAAATCACACACAAGCTGTTAAAATCTTATTGGATGACTTGATTCGTTTCGATATTATCAAGGCTTATGATGAGATTACAGGTGTTGGACATCGTGTTGTTGCCGGTGGAGAATATTTCAAAGAATCAACAGTTGTTGAGGGGGATGTTTTAGAAAAAGTTGAAGAGTTGAGTTTGTTGGCTCCTCTCCACAATCCAGCCAATGCAGCAGGTGTTCGTGCCTTCAAGGAATTGTTGCCAGACATTACCAGTGTAGTTGTTTTTGATACTTCATTCCACACAACTATGCCAGAGAAAGCTTATCGCTACCCTCTCCCAACAAAATATTACACAGAAAACAAGGTTCGTAAATATGGTGCCCACGGTACAAGCCATCAGTTTGTAGCAGGAGAAGCAGCAAAACTCTTGGGCCGTCCATTAGAGGATTTGAATTGATTACTTGCCACATCGGTAATGGTGCTTCTATTACAGCAGTTAAGGGCGGTCAATCTGTTGATACTTCAATGGGATTCACTCCACTTGGTGGTGTGATGATGGGAACTCGTACAGGGGATATTGACCCAGCTATCATTCCTTACTTAATGCAATATACAGAGGACTTTAACACGCCTGAAGACATTAGTCGCATCCTTAATCGTGAATCAGGGCTTATGGGGGTTTCAGGTAAATCTAGTGATATGCGTGATGTGATTGCTGCTATGGAAGAAGGGGACCACGATGCCACTTTAGCTTATGAAATGTATGTTGACCGTATCCAAAAACATATCGGCCAATACCTTGCAGTCTTAAATGGAGCAGATGCTATTATCTTTACAGCAGGTATCGGTGAAAATGCTGCAAACGTACGTGAAGATGTTATTTCAGGTATCTCTTGGTTTGGCTGTGATGTTGATCCAGAAAAGAACGTCTTCGGTGTGACAGGAGATATCTCAACAGAGGTAGCGAAGATCCGTGTATTGGTTATTCCAACAGATGAAGAGCTAGTTATTGCCCGTGACGTTGAACGCTTGAAAAAATAAGTAAAACTAGTAAAAATATTCCGTACAAGGAGTTGGGAAAGAGATTTTTCCAGCTTCTTTTTATGGTGAAATTGTGCAAAACCTTGCTATGATTGGCTTTTTTGAAAAATATGGTATAATAGTAGTAATTTAATAGATGGAGTTGAGTTTTGAAGAAAAACTTTCGTGTAAAAAGAGAGAAAGATTTTAAGGCGATTTTCAAGGAGGGGACAAGTTTTGCCAATCGCAAATTTGTTGTCTACCAATTAGAAAATCAGAAAAACCATTTTCGAGTAGGTCTATCAGTTAGCAAAAAACTTGGGAATGCCGTCACTAGAAATCAAATTAAGCGACGAATCCGACATATTATCCAGAATGCAAAAGGGAGTCTGGTAGAAGATGTCGACTTTGTTGTCATTGCTCGAAAAGGAGTCGAAACCTTGGGATACGCAGAGATGGAGAAAAATCTACTCCACGTATTAAAATTATCAAAGATTTACCAGGAAGGAAATGGGAGTGAAAAAGAAACTACAGTTGACTAGTTTGCTAGGACTGTCCCTATTGATCATGACAGCCTGTGCAACAAATGGGACAACTAGCGATATTACAGCCGATTCGGCTGATTTTTGGAGTAAATTTGTTTACTTCTTTGCGGAAATCATTCGCTTTTTATCGTTTGATATCAGTATCGGAGTGGGGATTATCCTCTTTACGGTCTTGATTCGTACAGTTCTCTTGCCAGTCTTTCAAGTGCAAATGGTAGCTTCTAGAAAAATGCAGGAAGCTCAACCACGCATTAAGGCGCTTCGAGAACAATATCCAGGTCGAGATATGGAAAGTAGAACCAAGCTAGAGCAAGAAATGCGTAAAGTCTTTAAAGAAATGGGTGTCAGACAGTCAGATTCTCTTTGGCCGATTTTGATTCAGATGCCGGTTATCTTGGCCTTGTTCCAAGCTCTATCAAGAGTTGACTTTTTAAAGACAGGTCATTTCTTATGGATTAACCTTGGTGGTGTGGATACAACCCTTGTTCTCCCGATTTTAGCAGCAGTATTTACCTTTTTAAGTACTTGGTTGTCTAATAAAGCCTTGTCTGAGCGTAATGGAGCTACGACTGCGATGATGTATGGGATTCCAGTCTTGATTTTTATCTTTGGGGTTTATGCTCCAAGCGGAGTTGCTCTCTACTGGGCAGTGTCCAATGCTTATCAAGTCTTGCAAACCTATTTCTTGAACAATCCATTCAAGATTATTGCAGAGCGCGAGGCAGTAGTTCAGGCACAGAAAGATTTGGAAAATAGAAAAAGAAAAGCCAAGAAAAAGGCTCAGAAAACGAAATAATAAGGAGGAATCTGGTAATGGTAGTATTTACAGGTTCAACTGTTGAAGAAGCAATCCAGAAAGGATTGAAAGAATTAGATATTCCAAGAATGAAGGCTCATATCAAAGTCATTTCTCGTGAGAAAAAAATGGAGTTTCTTGGTTTATTTGGTAAAAAACCAGCCCAAGTAGATATCGATGCTATTAGTGAAACGACAGTTGTAAAAGCAAACCAACAAGCTGTAAAGGGAGTTCCAAAGCAAATCAATGATTTGAATGAGCCTGTTAAAACAGTCAGTGAAGCAACGGTTGATTTGGGTCATGTTGTAGAGGCAATTAAAAAGATTGAGGAAGAAGGCCAAGGTATTTCTGATGAAGTCAAGGCTGAAATCTTAAAAAATGAAAAACATGCTAATACCATTTTAGAAGAAACTGGTCACATTGAGATTTTTAAATGAATTACAACTTGAAGAAACTGCTCTCGAAGGAGAAGTAGAAACGCCTATTATTGAAAGCCAAACTGAGCAAACTGAAAGTCAAGAACTAGAAGAATTGGGCTTGAAGGTTGAACCGAGCTTCGATATTGAACAAGTAGCTACGGAAGTAACGACTTATGTTCAAACAATTATTGATGACATGGATGTTGAAGCCACACTTTCAAATGATTATAACCGTCGTAGCATCAATTTACAAATTGATACAAATGAGCCAGGGCGTATTATCGGTTATCATGGTAAAGTCTTGAAGGCCTTGCAACTGTTGGCTCAAAATTATCTTTACAACCGCTATTCAAGAACCTTCTACATTACAATCAATGTCAATGATTATGTCGAACACCGTGCAGAAGTCTTGCAGACCTATGCGCAAAAATTGGCGACTCGTGTTTTAGAAGAAGGACGCAGTCATCAGACAGATCCAATGTCGAATAGCGAACGCAAGATTATCCATCGTATTATTTCACGTATGGATGGTGTGACCAGTTACTCTGAAGGTGACGAGCCCAATCGCTATGTCGTTGTAGATACAGAATAAGTAAAATCAGGGTCCTCCTGATTTTTTGCTAGTTAGAAGAGGTTAAGCGTATGTTTAATAAGATAAGAGACTATCTAGACTTTGCAGGTTTGCAGTACCGTAATCCAGATAAAGCTGGGGAAGAACGAGAGAAAATGCTGGAATTCCGTCATAAAGGCCAAGAGGCTCGAAAGGCTTTTACAGAACTGACTAAAGCATTTCAAACCAGTCATCCAGAATGGCAACTTCAACAGACTAGCCAGTGGATGAATCAGGCGCAACGTTTACGACCACATTTTTGGGTTTATCTACAGAGAGACGGACAAGTAACAGAACCTATGTTGGCTCTTCGTTTGTATGGGACATCTACTGACTTTGGAATTTCCTTAGAGGTCAGTTTCATCGAGCGTAAGAAAGATGAGCAAACTCTAGGCAAGCAGGCCAAAGTTTTAGAAGTTCCAACCGTTGAAGGGATTTATTATCTAGCCTACTCTGATGGTCAAAGTCAACGGTGGGAGGCGAACGAAGAAAATCGTCAAATTTTAAGAAATAAACTATCCAATCAGGAAGTCCGAAAAGTGTTAGTTAAAATAGATGTCCCTATAACAGAGAATTCATCTGAAGAAGATATCGTGGAAAACTCTACTGAAATCTTATGATAAAATTCTTCCATTTTATCTAGCTACGAGAAACTAAGCTAATCATTAAAATATCATAAATCATACAGTCCAAGAGTGAACAGTCCGCTGTGTAATTCTTGGTCTTTTTGTTTACGCTTTCAAAGTATATAATAAACCTACAAAAACAATTCAAAAGGAGAACAATTATGGAAGTCATTTCAAGTGTTCTAAATTGGTTTTCTAGCAATATTTTGCAGAATCCCGCATTTTTCGTAGGTTTATTGGTGTTGATAGGATACGCACTTTTGAAAAAACCTGCCCATGACGTTTTCTCAGGGTTTGTTAAAGCAACAGTAGGGTATATGTTGCTCAATGTGGGTGCAGGTGGTTTGGTTACAACCTTCCGTCCGATCTTAGCAGCCCTTAACTACAAATTCCAAATTGGTGCAGCGGTTATCGACCCTTACTTTGGACTTGCTGCAGCAAACAACAAAATTGCAGCAGAGTTTCCAGATTTTGTTGGAACTGCAACTACAGCTCTATTGATTGGTTTTGGAATAAATATCTTGCTTGTAGCTCTTCGCAAGATTACGAAGGTAAGAACCCTCTTTATTACTGGTCACATCATGGTACAACAAGCTGCAACAGTATCTCTTATGGTTCTATTCTTAGTCCCACAATTGCGCAATGCTTACGGTACAGCAGCGATTGGTATCATCTGTGGACTTTACTGGGCAGTTAGTTCAAATATGACTGTTGAGGCAACTCAACGCTTGACTGGTGGTGGCGGATTTGCGATTGGTCACCAACAGCAATTTGCAATCTGGTTTGTAGATAAAGTAGCAGGACGCTTTGGTAAGAAAGAAGAAAGTTTAGACAATCTTAAATTACCTAAGTTCCTCTCAATCTTCCACGATACAGTTGTTGCATCTGCTACCTTGATGCTCGTATTCTTCGGAGCCATTCTTTTAATCTTGGGTCCAGACATTATGTCTAATAAAGAAGTCATCACTTCAGGAACTCTATTCAATCCTGCTAAACAAGATTTCTTTATGTACATTATTCAAACAGCCTTTACCTTCTCAGTTTACTTGTTCGTTTTGATGCAAGGTGTCCGCATGTTCGTATCTGAGTTGACAAACGCCTTCCAAGGTATTTCAAACAAATTGTTGCCAGGCTCATTCCCAGCGGTTGACGTTGCAGCTTCTTATGGATTTGGTTCTCCAAACGCTGTCTTGTCAGGATTTGCCTTTGGTTTGATTGGTCAATTGATCACAATTGTCTTGCTCATCGTCTTTAAAAATCCGATTCTTATTATTACAGGATTTGTACCAGTGTTCTTTGACAATGCAGCCATTGCGGTCTACGCTGATAAACGCGGTGGATGGAAAGCGGCTGTTATCCTATCCTTCATCTCAGGTGTTCTCCAAGTTGCTTTAGGAGCTCTCTGTGTAGCTCTTCTTGATTTAGCATCTTATGGTGGTTACCATGGAAATATCGACTTTGAATTCCCATGGCTTGGATTTGGATATATCTTCAAATACCTTGGTATTGTTGGTTATGTACTTGTGTGTCTCTTCTTGCTTGTTATTCCTCAACTTCAATTTGCCAAAGCAAAAGATAAAGAGAAATATTACAACGGTGCAGTTCAAGAAGAAGCTTAGTATCTAGAAAAGGAGAAATAAAATGGTTAAAGTATTAGCAGCGTGCGGAAATGGAATGGGTTCATCAATGGTTATCAAGATGAAGGTTGAAAATGCTCTCCGTAAGCTTAATCAAACAGATTTTACAGTCAATTCATGCAGTGTCGGTGAAGCTAAAGGTTTAGCAGCAGGATATGACATCGTAATCGCTTCTCTTCATTTGATCCAAGAATTGGAAGGGCGAACTAATGGGAAGTTAATTGGGCTTGACAACTTGATGGATGATAAAGAAATCACTGAAAAACTCAGTCAAGCACTACAGTAAAAGGTTGGAGGGGGGCTGGATAGAAACTGAGAGTCATCGTTTCTGTCCTTCTCCCTCTTTAAATAAAGGAGGCAGATATGAATTTAAAACAAGCTTTAATTGACAATGACTCGATCCGACTAGGTTTAGAAGCTAAAGACTGGAAAGAAGCAGTCAAGGTAGCAGTAGATCCCTTGATTGAAAGTGGGGCAATTTTGCCAGAGTATTACGATGCTATTATTGAATCGACTGAAGAGTATGGCCCTTACTATATCTTAATGCCAGGTATGGCTATGCCCCATGCTAGACCTGAAGCTGGAGTGCAAAGAGATGCCTTTTCATTGATCACCTTACAAAATCCTGTTGTATTTTCAGATGGGAAAGAAGTTTCTGTTTTGTTGGCACTAGCAGCAACAAGCTCAAAAATTCACACAAGTGTAGCCATTCCACAAATCATTGCCCTGTTTGAATTAGAAGATTCTATTGCACGTTTACAGGCTTGCCAGACTAAAGAAGATGTCTTGGCTATGATTGAAGAATCTAAGGATAGCCCTTATCTCGAAGGATTGGATTTGGAAAGTTAGAAAGAGGAATAAAGAAATGACAAAAAGAATACCTAATTTACAAGTTGCATTAGATCATTCAGACTTGCAAGGAGCGATTAAAGCAGCTGTTTCTGTTGGTCAGGAAGTAGATATTATCGAAGCTGGAACTGTTTGCTTGCTTCAAGTTGGAAGTGAACTGGTTGAAGTCTTGCGTAGCCTTTTTCCCAGATAAGATTATTGTGGCAGACACAAAATGTGCTGATGCTGGTGGAACAGTTGCTAAAAATAATGCGGTTCGTGGAGCAGACTGGATGACTTGTATCTGTTGTGCAACCATCCCTACTATGGAAGCGGCTCTAAAGGCTATCAAGACTGAACGTGGAGACCGAGGCGAAATCCAGATTGAACTTTATGGCGATTGGACTTTTGAACAAGCTCAGCTTTGGCTAGATGCTGGTATCTCACAAGCTATTTATCACCAATCTCGTGATGCACTTCTTGCTGGTGAAACTTGGGGTGAAAGACCTTAATAAGGTTAAAAAACTCATCGACATGGGCTTCCGTGTGTCTGTAACAGGTGGTCTAGATGTAGATACTCTCAAACTATTTGAAGGCGTTGATGTCTTTACCTTCATCGCAGGTCGTGGAATTACAGAAGCTGCGGATCCAGCAGGAGCAGCGCGTGCCTTCAAGGATGAAATCAGACGAATTTGGGGGTAAACCATGGCACGTCCAATTGGAATTTATGAAAAGGCAACCCCGACACACTTTACTTGGCTAGAACGTTTAAATTTTGCCAAGGAGTTAGGCTTTGATTTTGTCGAGATGTCTATTGATGAACGTGACGAGCGTTTAGCAAGACTGGACTGGAGCAAGGACGAGCGTTTGGAAGTTGTCAAAGCAATCTATAAAACTGGTGTTCGTATTCCTTCTATCTGTTTTTCAGGCCATCGTCGCTACCCATTGGGATCAAATGATCCAGTTCTAGAGGAAAAATCTCTAGAACTCATGAAAAAATGTATTGAATTAGCCCAAGACTTGGGAGTTCGTACTATTCAATTAGCTGGTTACGACGTTTATTATGAGGAAAAGTCACCCCAGACACGCCAACGTTTTATCAAAAATTTGAGAAAAGCCTGTGACTGGGCTGAAGAGGCTCAGGTGGTACTTGCTATTGAAATTATGGATGATCCTTTCATCAATAGCATCGAAAAAAATACTTGGCTGTAGAAAAAGAGATTGACTCTCCCTACCTCTTTGTATACCCAGATATTGGTAATGTATCTGCATGGCATAATGATGTCTACAGTGAATTTTATCTTGGGCATCATGCCATCGCAGCTCTCCATCTCAAGGATACTTATGCAGTGACAGAAAGTTCAAAGGGCCAGTTCCGAGATGTAACTTTTGGGCAAGGTTGTGTCAAATGGGAAGAAGCTTTCGATATTTTAAAACAAACCAATTATAATGGACCTTTCCTAATCGAAATGTGGTCTGAAAATTGTGAAACTGTAGAAGAAACACGCGCAGCCATTCAAGAGGCGCAAGCTTTTCTCTATCCACTAATTAAGAAAGCAGGTTTGATGTAAGATGAATCAAGTAATAAACGATATGCGTAAACGAGTCTGTAATGCCAATCAATCATTACCAAAACATGGACTTGTTAAATTTACCTGGGGAAATGTATCGGAAGTCAATCGCGAACTAGGTGTCATTGTTATTAAACCATCAGGCGTTGATTATGACGAATTGACACCTGAAACATGGTGGTGACGGACTTGGATGGCCAAATTCTAGAAGGAGATTTAAGACCATCTTCTGACCTCCCAACTCATGTGCAGTTATATAAGGCATGGCAAGAGATTGGTAGTGTGGTCCACACCCATTCGACAGAAGCAGTTGGTTGGGCACAGGCTGGACGTGATATTCCTTTCTATGGAACAACCCATGCAGACTATTTTTACGGTTCAATCCCTTGCGCCCGTAGTTTGACCAAGGACGAAGTAGAAGTGGCCTATGAAAAAGATACTGGCCTGGTTATCGTAGAAGAGTTTGAACGTCGCGGACTTAACCCGGTTGAAGTACCAGGAATTGTTGTACGCAATCACGGTCCATTCACCTGGGGCAAAAATCCAGAGAATGCCGTTTATCACTCTGTCGTATTAGAGGAAGTATCAAAGATGAATCGCTTTACAGAACAAATCAATCCAAGAGTTGAACCTGCTCCTCAGTACATTCTAGAAAAACACTACCAACGTAAGCATGGACCAAATGCTTATTACGGTCAAAAGAAATAAGAAATTGAATTGAAAAGAGGCTAGGACCTTTCGATCCAAGCCTCGCTTTTGTAATTGTAAGTATTCGTTATTAAGAGACTACTGTTGATAATTGAAATGCGTTAGTGAATGTGATACTATTATAAAGTTGTTTTCAAGGCAGTTGATTGATAGAGGAGTATGAAATATGGTACTGGATAAGGCAAGTTGTGATTTACTTCAATATTTGATGGATCAAGAAACGTCCAAAACGATTATGGCGATTTCGAAAGATTTGAAAGAGTCAAGAAGGAAAATTTATTATCACATTGACAAAATCAATGCTGCTTTGGGTGACGAGGCGCTTCACATCATTAGTATTCCACGAATTGGTATTCACTTAACGGAAGAGCAGAGAGATGCTTGTTGTGAACTATTATCAGAAGTAGATTCGTACGATTATATCATGAGTGCGCATGAACGTATGATGATAATGTTACTATGGATAGGTATTTCTAAAGAACGTATTACGATTGAAAAATTGATGGAGTTAACAGAGGTGTCTAGGAATACTGTTCTCAATGATTTGAATAGTATTCGTTATCAACTAACTTTGGAACAATATCAGGTGACCTTGCAAGTGAGCAAGTCACAGGGATACCATCTTCATGCCCACCCTCTTAATAAAATTCAGTATCTTCAATCGCTTCTATATCATATTTTTATGGAAGAAAATGCCACTTTTGTATCTATTTTAGAAGATAAGATGAAAGAGAGGTTAGATGGTGAGTGTTTGCTTTCTGTTGAAATGAACCAATTTTTTAAGGAACAGGTTCCTTTAGTTGAACAAGATTTAGGGAAGAAAATAAATCATCATGAAGTAACTTTTATGTTGCAGGTTCTACCTTATTTGCTGTTAAGCTGTCATAATGTTGAACAGTATCAAGAAAGACATCAGGATATAGAGAAAGAATTTTCTTTGATAAGAAAAAGAATAGAGTATCAGGTGTCTAAGAAATTAGGAGAACGGTTGTTTCAAAAGTTTGAAATTTCTTTGTCAGAACTTGAAGTTTCTCTTGTAGCTGTTCTTCTCCTCTCCTATCGTAAAGATTTGGATATTCATGCAGAAAGTGATGATTTTCGGCAATTAAAACTTGCTTTAGAAGAATTTATCTGGTATTTTGAATCACAAATCCGAATGGAGATTGAGAACAAGGATGATTTGTTAAGAAATTTGATGATCCACTGTAAAGCCTTGTTATTTAGAAAGACTTACGGTATTTTTTCTAAAAATCCTCTAACAAAACAAATTCGATCCAAGTATGGAGAATTATTTTTAGTCACTAGAAAATCTGCGGAAATTTTAGAAGGAGCATGGTTTATTCGGCTAACAGACGATGATATTGCCTATTTGACGATTCATATTGGAGGATTTTTAAAGTATACACCATCGTCTCAAAAAAATATGAAAAAAGTTTATCTCGTTTGTGATGAAGGTGTTGCGGTTTCGAGACTTTTGCTGAAACAATGCAAACTTTATTTTCCAAATGAGCAAATTGGCACTGTATTTACAACAGAACAATTTAAGAGTGTGGAAGATATTGCACAAGTTGATGTAGTGATTACTACTAATGATGATTTGGATAGCAGATTTCCGATTTTAAGGGTTAATCCTATCCTTGAAGCAGAAGATATTTTGAAAATGCTAGACTATCTTAAACACAATATATTTCGTAATGAGAGCAAAAGTTTCAGTGAAAATCTTTCTAGTCTTATTTCGTCTTATATTGTAGACAGCAAGTTGGCTAGTAAGTTTCCAAGAAGAGGTTCAAACACTTATAAATCAAGAAATAGTAGTTCAAGCTTTTTTGGAAGATATTTGAAGGACAGTCCAATGATGAACACAAACCTGTGTTTTTCTTGGTCTTTTTTAGTGTTTTGAAGGGTGGTATACTAATCTCAAAGATAACAATTATATCCAAAGGAGGCAACATATGCCAAACGTCAAAGAAATTACAAGAGAGTCATGGATTTTAGCTACTTTCCCAGAGTGGGGAACATGGTTGAACGAAGAAATCGAAGAAGAAGTCGTACCTGAAGGCAACTTTGCCATGTGGTGGCTAGGCAACTGTGGTACTTGGATTAAGACACCAGGTGGTGCTAACGTTGTCATGGACCTTTGGTCAAACCGTGGAAAATCAACCAAAAAAGTGAAAGATATGGTTCGTGGGCACCAAATGGCAAATATGGCAGGTGTTCGTAAGTTGCAACCAAACTTGCGTGTTCAGCCAATGGTTATCGATCCATTTGCTATCAACGAACTAGACTATTACTTAGTTTCACACTTCCATAGTGATCATATCGACCCATACACAGCTGCAGCAATTCTCAACAATCCTAAGTTAGAGCATGTTAAGTTTATCGGTCCTTACCACTGTGGACGAATCTGGGAAGGATGGGGTGTTCCAAAAGAACGTATCATCGTTGTTAAACCAGGTGACACTATCGAATTAAAAGATATGAAGATTCATGCAGTAGAATCATTTGACCGTACTTGCTTGGTAACTCTTCCAGTGAACGGTGCTGATGAGACAGGCGGTGAACTTGCTGGCTTAGCTGTTACAGATGAAGAAATGGCTCAAAAGGCTGTTAACTATATCTTTGAAACACCAGGTGGAACCATCTATCATGGTGCAGATTCTCACTTCTCAAACTATTTTGCAAAACATGGTAAAGACTTTAAAATTGATGTTGCTTTGAATAACTATGGTGAAAATCCGGTAGGTATCCAAGATAAAATGACATCTATCGACCTTCTTCGTATGGCAGAAAATCTGCGTACCAAAGTCATTATCCCAGTTCACTATGATATCTGGTCTAACTTCATGGCTTCTACTAATGAGATTCTAGAACTTTGGAAAATGAGAAAAGATCGCTTGCAATACGATTTCCATCCATTTATCTGGGAAGTCGGCGGTAAGTACACTTATCCTCAAGATCAACACTTAGTAGAATACCATCATCCACGTGGTTTTGATGATTGTTTTGAACAAGACTCTAACATTCAATTTAAAGCTTTGCTATAATATAAAAATATTCTTTGGAGGTTATCCGTATGTTGCATGATACGGATAATTTTCATATAATAGTAAAATAGAATGTGTGATTCAATAATCACCTCAAATAGAAAGGAAATTCTATGTCAAATCTATCTGTTAATGCAATTCGTTTCCTAGGTATTGACGCTATCAACAAAGCCAACTCAGGTCACCCAGGTGTGGTTATGGGAGCGGCTCCGATGGCTTACAGCCTCTTTACAAAAACAACTTCGTATCAATCCAGCTCAACCAAACTGGATTAACCGCGACCGTTTTATTCTTTCAGCTGGTCATGGTTCAATGCTTCTTTATGCCCTTCTTCACCTTTCTGGCTTTTGAAGATGTTAGTATGGATGAGATCAAGAGCTTCCGTCAATGGGGTTCAAAAACACCAGGTCACCCAGAATTTGGCCATACAGCAGGGAATTGATGCTACAACAGGTCCTTTAGGTCAAGGGAATTTCAACTGCTACTGGTTTTGCCCAAGCAGAACGTTTCTTGGCAGCCAAATATAACCGCGAAGGCTACAATATCTTTGACCACTATACTTACGTTATCTGTGGAGACGGAGACTTGATGGAAGGTGTCTCAAGTGAGGCGGCTTCATACGCAGGTTTGCAAAAACTAGATAAGTTGGTTGTCCTTTATGATTCAAATGACATAAACTTGGATGGTGAGACAAAGGATTCCTTTACAGAAAGTGTTCGTGACCGTTACAATGCCTACGGTTGGCATACAGCCTTGGTTGAAGATGGAACAGACTTGGAAGCTATCCATGCAGCTATCGAAACAGCTAAAGCTTCAGGCAAACCATCTTTGATTGAAGTGAAGACTGTTATTGGATACGGTTCTCCAAACAAACAGGGAACTAATGCCGTACACGGTGCTCCTCTTGGAGCAGATGAAACTGCAGCAACTCGTCAAGCCCTTGGTTGGGACTACGAACCATTTGAAATCCCAGAACAAGTTTATGCTGATTTCAAGGAAAATGTTGCGGACCGTGGCGCATCAGCTTATGAAGCTTGGACAAAATTAGTTACTGATTATAAAGAGGCTCATCCAGAACTAGCAGCAGAAGTAGAAGCTATCATCGATGGACGTGATCCAGTTGAAGTGACTCCAGCGGACTTCCCAGCTCTAGAGAATGGCTTCTCTCAAGCAACTCGTAATTCAAGCCAAGATGCCTTGAATGTTGTGGCAGCTAAGTTACCAACTTTCTTGGGTGGTTCAGCTGACCTAGCTCACTCAAACATGACTTACATCAAAACAGATGGGCTTCAAGACGATGCCAATCGCTTGAACCGTAATATTCAGTTTGGTGTTCGTGAATTTGCAATGGGAACGATCTTGAACGGGATGGCTCTTCACGGTGGACTTCGTGTATACGGTGGAACTTTCTTCGTCTTCTCTGACTATGTGAAGGCAGCTGTCCGCTTGTCAGCCTTGCAAGGTCTTCCTGTGACTTATGTCTTTACCCACGATTCAATTGCAGTTGGTGAAGATGGCCCAACGCACGAACCAGTTGAGCACTTAGCAGGTCTTCGTGCTATGCCAAATCTAAATGTTTTCCGTCCAGCAGATGCGCGTGAAACTCAAGCAGCTTGGTACCTTGCAGTGACAAGTGAGAAAACACCAACTGCCCTTGTCTTGACACGTCAAAACTTGACTGTTGAAGAAGGGAACAGACTTTGACAAGGTTGCAAAAGGTGCTTATGTTGTCTATGAAAATGCAGCAGACTTTGATACCATCTTGATTGCGACAGGTTCAGAGGTTAATCTTGCTGTCTCAGCTGCCAAAGAATTGGCTAGTCAAGGCGCAAAAGTCCGCGTAGTCAGCATGCCATCTACAGATGTCTTTGATAAACAAGATGCAGCATACAAGGAAGAAATTCTTCCAAATGCAGTTCGCCGTCGTGTTGCAGTCGAAATGGGTGCAACTCAAAACTGGTACAAATATGTTGGACTAGATGGTGCTGTTCTTGGTATTGATACCTTCGGAGCCTCTGCTCCAGCACCAAAAGTATTGGCAGAATATGGCTTTACTGTAGAAAATCTTGTAAAAGTCGTTCAAAACTTGAAATAATCCTAAAAATCAGGGCGCAAGCTCTGGTTTTTCTTACTAGAAAAGCAAGGTACAATCTTGTAAAAGTAGCTGAAATTTGATATAGTAGTCCTATGTAAAAGACAAAGGAGAATATAATGGAATCACAATATACATTTTTAATCATGCTTGTGGCGATGTTGGGCTTGATGTTCTTTATGCAACGCTCTCAAAAGAAACAAGCACAAAAACGTATGGAAAGTTTAAACAAACTACAAAAAGGCTATGAAGTTATTACAATCGGTGGACTTTATGGAACAGTCGATGAAGTAGATACAGAGAAGAGAACGATTGTTCTTGATGTAGATGGAGTTTACTTGACTTTTGAACTAGCTGCTATCAAGACCGTATTACCACTTAAAGAAACAGCTTCACTCGAAGGCGCAATTGAAAAATAAGACGGGATTACTAACTCCCGTTTTTCTATAAAAGAAAGGAAATGGGATGAAAAAACTAGTCTTTGTCTGTCTGGGGAAATATTTGCCGCAGCCCTATGGCTGAGTTTGTTATGAAATCAATGACAGATAATTATGAAATCCAAAGTCGAGCGACTTCCTCTTGGGAACATGGCAATCCGATTCATAAGGGAACTCAAGGGATTTTTCAACAGTATGAGATTCCTTATGAAAAAGGCAAGACATCGCTTCAGATTAGTAAGGAAGATTTTGAAGCCTTTGATTATATTATCGGAATGGATGCTTCAAATGTTTCTGACTTACGTCAGATGTGTCCAGCAGACTGTCAAGATAAGATTTACTCATTTGCATCTGAAAGTGTTCCAGATCCTTGGTATACAGGAGATTTTGAGGAAACCTATCAGCGTGTTCAAGAGGGTTGTCAAGCTTGGTTAGAACGTTTAGAAAAGGAGAGTGAAGGTGGAAAATCTTAAGAATTTTTACGAAAAGTATCGTGTCTATCTGACTCGTCCACGTTTAGAGCTTTTAGCAGTAGTTGCCATTGTTTTCTGTGCTGTACTCGTCTTTTTTCTAAATATTCCCGGAAAAGGTGTCTCTAAAACTTGATAATGGAACGATTGTTTACGATGGCAGTCTTGTCCGTGGTAAAATGAATGGCCAAGGTACCATTACCTTCCAAAATGGAGACCAATATACAGGTGGTTTTCAACAATGGAGCCTTCAACGGAAAAGGTACCTTTCAATCTAAAGAAGGCTGGACCTACGAAGGTGATTTTGTAAATGGTCAGGCTGAAGGAAAAGGAAAACTAACAACAGAACAAGAAGTCGTTTATGAAGGGACTTTTAAACAAGGCGTTTTTCAACAAAAATAAAGCCTCCTTATCAAAGGAGGTATTGTTAGAACCTAAAAGTAAGCGCTTACTAGAAAATCTATCTCTTTCCAAGTCCTCTTCCAAGTAAGTTTGTGAAATAAAAAAATATTTTGAAATAAATTTTCACAAACTCTAAAGATAAAAAGCTGATAAGTAAAAGAAATATGAGAAAAAATTTCACAAACAATAAAAAAATTCTTTTGTGAAATGTTTATGAAACTGTTTACAAAAGTTGAAATAATGCGTTATAATAAACTTGTGAAAAAAATTAACAAAGGATATCGATCCTTGAAAAGCTATGGAGGAAAAATATGGCTGATAAAAAAACTGTGACACCAGAAGAAAAAGAAACTCGCTGCTGAAAAAGCATGTCGATGGCTTTGGTACAAAAAGCTTTAGTTGCTCTTGAAGAAATGCGTAAAGTTGGACCAAGAACAGGTCGACTACATCGTAGCGAAAGCGTCAGTGGCAGCTTTGGATGCCCACGGAGAATTGGCTTTACATGCCTTTGAAGAAACAGGACGTGGTGTATTTGAAGATAAAGCGACTAAGAACTTGTTTGCTTGTGAACACGTAGTAAACAACATGCGCCAGACTAAAACAGTTGGCGTTATCGAAGAAGATCGATGTAACAGGCTTTGACTCTGATTGCTGAACCAGTTGGTGTTGTTTGTGGTATCACTCCTACAACAAACCCAACATCAACAGCAATCTTCAAATCATTGATTTCATTGAAGACACGTAATCCAATCGTCTTTGCCTTCCACCCATCAGCTCAAGAATCATCAGCTCACGCAGCTCAAATCGTTCGTGATGCTGCGATTAAAGCAGGAGCTCCTGAAAACTGTGTACAATGGATTACTGAACCATCTATGGAAGCAACAGGTGCCCTTATGAACCACGAAGGTGTTGCAACAATCCTTGCAACAGGTGGTAATGCCATGGTTAAGGCTGCTTACTCATGTGGTAAACCAGCTCTTGGGGTAGGTGCCGGAAACGTTCCAGCTTATGTTGAAATCAGCAAACATTCGTCAAGCAGCACACGATATCGTCATGTCTAAATCATTTGATAACGGTATGGTCTGTGCCTCAGAGCAAGCGGTTATCATTGATAAAGAAATTTACGATGAATTTGTAGCAGAGTTCAAATCATATCACACTTACTTTGTAAACAAAAAAGAAAAAGCTCTTCTTGAAGAATTCTGTTTCGGCGTGAAAGCAAACAGCAAAAACTGTGCTGGTGCGAAATTGAACGCTGATATCGTTGGTAAACCAGCAACTTGGATTGCAGAACAAGCAGGATTTACAGTTCCAGAAGGAACAAACATTCTTGCTGCTGAATGTAAAGAAGTTGGTGAAAATGAGCCATTGACTCGTGAAAAATTGTCACCAGTTATCGCAGTTTTGAAATCTGAAAGCCGTGAAGATGGTATTACTAAGGCTCGTCAAATGGTTGAATTTAACGGTCTTGGACACTCAGCAGCTATCCACACAGCTGACGAAGAATTGACTAAAGAATTTGGTAAAGCTGTTAAAGCTATTCGTGTTATCTGTAACTCACCTTCTACTTTCGGTGGTATCGGGGACGTTTACAATGCCTTCTTGCCATCATTGACACTTGGATGTGGTTCTTACGGACGCAACTCAGTTGGGGATAACGTTAGTGCCATTAACCTCTTGAATATCAAAAAAGTCGGAAGACGGAGAAATAACATGCAATGGATGAAACTTCCTTCAAAAACATACTTTGAACGTGATTCAATTCAATACCTTCAAAAATGTCGTGACGTTGAACGTGTCATGATCGTTACTGACCATGCCATGGTAGAGCTTGGTTTCCTTGATCGTATCATCGAGCAACTTGACCTTCGTCGCAATAAGGTTGTTTACCAAATCTTTGCTGATGTAGAACCAGATCCAGATATCACAACTGTAAACCGTGGTACTGAGATTATGCGTGCCTTCAAACCAGATACAATCATCGCTCTCGGTGGTGGATCTCCAATGGATGCTGCTAAAGTAATGTGGCTCTTCTACGAACAACCAGAAGTGGACTTCCGTGACCTTGTTCAAAAATTCATGGATATCCGTAAACGTGCCTTCAAATTCCCATTGCTTGGTAAGAAGACTAAATTCATCGCAATCCCAACAACATCTGGTACAGGATCGGAAGTAACACCATTTGCCGTTATCTCTGATAAAGCAAACAACCGTAAATACCCAATCGCTGACTACTCATTGACACCAACTGTGGCAATCGTAGACCCTGCCTTGGTATTGACAGTTCCTGGATTTGTTGCTGCGGATACTGGTATGGACGTATTGACCCACGCGACTGAAGCTTACGTATCACAAATGGCTAGCGACTACACTGACGGTCTTGCACTTCAAGCCATCAAGCTTGTATTTGAAAACCTTGAAAGCTCAGTTAAGAACGCAGACTTCCATTCACGCGAGAAAATGCATAACGCTTCAACAATCGCTGGTATGGCCTTTGCCAATGCCTTCCTAGGTATTTCTCACTCAATGGCACATAAGATTGGTGCGCAATTCCACACAATCCACGGTCGTACAAATGCTATCTTGCTTCCATACGTCATCCGCTATAACGGTACACGTCCAGCTAAGACAGCAACATGGCCTAAGTATAACTACTACCGTGCAGATGAAAAATACCAAGATATCGCACGCATGCTTGGACTTCCAGCTTCTACTCCAGAAGAAGGTGTGGAATCTTATGCAAAAGCTGTTTACGAACTTGGTGAGCGCGTAGGTATCCAAATGAACTTCAAAGCATCAAGGAATTGATGAAAAAGAATGGAAAGAAAGCATTCACGTGAAATTGGCCTTCCTTGCTTACGAAGACCAATGTTCACCAGCTAACCCACGTCTTCCAATGGTTGACCATATGCAAGAAATCATCGAAGATTCTTACTATGGTTACAAAGAAAGACCAGGACGCCGTAAATAATTGTTTATCAGCCTAGAGGCAGGAGAAATTTCCTGTCTCTTTTTTGTAATTCTATTTGAAAAATGGTATAATCATCGTATATATTTATTTGAAAATCAAATCTTTTATAATCATGCGAGGGAGAAATGTAAGAGATGAATGATTTAGGGGAAAAGGTAAGACTTCTTAGAGAGGAGAAAGGACTTAGTCGTCCAGTTTTTTGCGGGGATGAGTCTGAATTATCAGTCCGTCAGTTGGTGCGCATCGAAAAAGGAGAATTTCGCCCTACGATAAAAACACTAGAATACATTGCAGATAGATTAGACATTCCATCCTATGTCTTGATGCCAGACTATAAGGAATTACCCAAGCGTTACCAAGAATTAAAATACTTTCTTCTTCATCATCCTGACTATGGAGACAAAGAGTTGCAGGAACAGAAGGAAGAATATTTTGATGAGATTTTTGAGACTTTTTATGATGATTTGCCACGTGATGAGAAAGTGCTAGTGGATTGTCTTCAAGCTATAGATGCAGTGAGAGCGACTAGTAATTCCTTATATGGAAGCAGTGTGATTGAGGACGGTCTTCAAGACTTACTATCCAGAGATGTATATAAAGCTGAGGACTTGTTGAAATTGAGACTGTATTTCAACTGTCAGTTAATGGATGGTTTAAATGTGGGTGAGATAAAAGAATCTGAGCATGAAACCATTCTTTGTTTTCATGACAAACTAAGTTCTCAGGTTGATAAGATAGAGTTCGATTGTTTGGACTTACTTAGAGATTCCTTGTTAGCTTCTTTAGCTTGTATAGAAATTATGGGGCTGTTTCATTATTTTAAGAGGGCAGTCGAGACCTTAAATAAAATAGGACAGAAAAACACGAGATTTTCAAAAACAACCGATTGTCTTGATGGTGGAGTGGAAATATTATATTCAGACGGATTATGATACAGCCAAACAAAAGTATGAAGAAGCAAAAATGATGGCGAGGATGTTTGGTAATGAGAAGTTAATCGTTAGTTTAGATAATGAATGGGCTGAGGACTTAGAAAGATATCGTTAAATAGTTTATAGGAGTGACATTTCTGTCATTGGGGAAATGTCGCTTTTTTTGTTACAATGAATTTTTACTGATAAAAATCAAAAGCAAAACTAGGGAAATAGAGAATTCTGTTTGAGTCCTTATGGGAATCTGATTAGATGAAGGATATAGTTTTAGTATCGATGTATGACGATATCACAAGTGATTTAAACAAGGAGATAGACATGTCCATTTTATCCATTAAAAAAATATTTCAAAAGTTTTACACTTTGGACGGTAAACATCAAAGAGCAGGCTCTAAGAAATATTAACCTGCAGATTGCAGAAAGGTAAAAATTACAGCGATTTACGGGTCCGTCAGGCTGTGGCAAAAACCAGTCTACTAAACATCATCAGCGGTTTAGATAGACAATATGAAGGAGTTTTAGAGTTTAAAGGAGAATCCCTCCGTGACTTATCAGAGATTGAACTAACTCAATTTCGTAAAAGATAAGATTGGATTTGTGTTTCAAAACTTTAACCTCATTCCTCATCAGTCTGTTTTGGACAATGTCAAGTTGCCTCTCTATGTCAAAGATTTATCCGATAGAGAGATGACAATGATTAGCTAAAAGGAGCAATTAAGTAACTTGGGCATGGAGCCTTTTATGGCTAAAAATGTTAAACAGCTTTCGGGCGGGCAAAAAGCAACGTGTAGCAATCGCGCGTGCCTTGGTAAATCAACCTGATATGATTGTAGCCGATGAGCCAACGGGTTCGCTGGATTCTCAATCCCAAGAAATGGTATTAGAAGTGTTCAAAAATTTAGCCCAAACAGGGAAAACAGTATTGATTGTAACTCATAATCCCAGAGGTTGCTGAATATGCAGATGTGATTATCAAAATGAAGGATGGTGAAGTCGTTGAAGAAGTCAAAAAAATAAAGGATTATCCTTTGAAAAAAATAAATTCAAACTTTCTTTAAAGTAACTTTCTGGAAAGAAAGTGGCGTAAACTTATTGATTGCAGCTAGCAACCTCGATTGGTTTTGTAGGAGTCTTTGATTTCTTTTCGGGTCTAGGGAAATGCCTTTGATTTCGATGATTGATGAAAATACGAATGGAGGTCAAAGCTCCTTCCCAAGTTCAGATTGCACTGAATACAAAGAAATGCTGGACGAGGCTTTTTTTGAAACCAAGAAGATAAGAACTATATCACGGATACAGATTGGGAAAGAAAGCTATTAAATATCTGGAGAGTCCTTTTGGGATGACCATGTCAAATATGAGCTATAGATGGGCAAGAAATGGATCTGAGTCAAACGATGCCTTCTTATGCTCAGGTAGTGAGTCTCTATGAGGATACAAGTATTTCTGTTAGTAGTAATGAGAAAAGGACAAAAGTGCTAGCAGGCTCTCTCTATACTGATGTTAATGAACAGGGATTAACGATTCCAATGCAGTTTGCTCAAAAAAATTGGAATGAACAAACAGGGAATAATCTGACAGCTAGTGATGTTATTGGAAAACCAGTATCGGCAACCATTGTAGAAAATGCTGCTGAAGCTAGCAAGACTGCTCAATTTCAAACTAAAGATTGTGCGTGTGATCAATGATGAAGATGATGCATGAAGATAGCAACAGTTTTATGGCTTCTCAAGCAAATGGAAACGATTTTTGAAAAGAAGCTGGATTTCACAAAAGCTGTATCTTATTTTTATCTTTAGAACTCAAAGATCCCATCTCAGTACGAAAAAAAGCAGTAACAGAAGAATTGCAGAAAAAAATAAGAAGTATACTGTTCTTTCTCAACAGGATGTTCTTGATATTGTGATTACTTTTATTCGTGTCATTCAGGGATTGTTGATTGTGCTTTCATCACAAGCTATTGTGGTAGCAGCAGTCATGATTGCATCATCATTTATATCAATATCATGCAACGTTCTAAGGAAATAGGTGTCATGAAGGCAGTTGGTTATCAAAAATCGTGATGTCAAAGGAATTTTTTTATTTACGAGGCTATCTGGATTGTAGGAATTGCCTTGTTTATAGCATTTTTCTGATTGCTACAAGGGGATGGGAAGTTTAGCGAATGTGATTGTAAATCACTTTTCTATCCATCCATCTCTAAAGTTTTTTTGAATTAAATCTTCTATCTATTTTAGGGAACTCTAGCTTTTTGCTCTCTTTACTTGGCTATGGTCTCAGCCTTACTTCCCAGCACGTAAAGATTAGTAAAATGGATCCAGTAGAATCTCTACGATATGAATAGTAAGGGAGTCACTTGATTTATAGTTTAAAAAAAGAAACTAACATAGAAAAAAATCAATGCCCGTACTTGCAATTTAAAGCTTAAATAGTTATATAATAGGTTTGTTGAAAGGTGATTTGTAGTGATTCAAGTTACTCTTTTCACAATAAAAATTTTCATGATTTTCATAAGGAGGAAATCACTAATGGTAGTTAAAGTTGGTATTAACGGTTTCGGACGTATCGGTCGTCTTGCTTTCCGTCGTATCCAAAACGTAGAAGGTGTTGAAGTTACTCGTATCAACGACCTTACAGATCCAGTTATGCTTGCACACTTGTTGAAATACGACACAACTCAAGGTCGTTTCGACGGTACTGTGGAAGTTAAAGAAGGTGGATTTGAAGTTAACGGTAAATTCGTTAAAGTTTCTGCTGAACGTGATCCAGAACAAATCGACTGGGCTAACGACGGTGTAGAAATCGTTCTTGAAGCTACTGGTTTCTTTGCTAAGAAAGCAGCTGCTGAAAAACACTTGCACGCTGGTGGAGCTAAAAAAGTTGTTATCACTGCTCCTGGTGGAAACGACGTTAAAACAGTTGTATTCAACACTAACCACGACGTTCTTGACGGTACTGAAACAGTTATCTCAGGTGCTTCATGTACTACAAACTGCTTGGCTCCAATGGCTAAAGCTCTTCAAGACAACTTCGGTGTTGTAGAAGGATTGATGACTACTATCCACGCTTACACTGGTGACCAAATGATCCTTGACGGACCACACCGTGGTGGTGACCTTCGCCGTGCTCGCGCTGGTGCTGCAAACATCGTTCCTAACTCAACTGGTGCTGCAAAAGCTATCGGTCTTGTAATCCCAGAATTGAACGGTAAACTTGACGGATCTGCACAACGCGTTCCAACTCCAACTGGATCAGTTACTGAATTGGTAGCTGTTCTTGAAAAGAACGTTACTGTTGATGAAGTGAACGCAGCTATGAAAGCAGCTTCAAACGAATCATACGGTTACACAGAAGATCCAATCGTATCTTCAGATATCGTAGGTATGTCTTACGGTTCATTGTTTGACGCAACTCAAACTAAAGTTCTTGACGTTGACGGTAAACAATTGGTTAAAGTTGTATCATGGTACGACAACGAAATGTCATACACTGCACAACTTGTACGTACTCTTGAATACTTCGCAAAAATCGCTAAATAATTCTTGAGTCGATAAAAGCAAGACCAACTGGTCTTGCTTTTTTTGCTTATAATAAAAAAATGGATGGCTTTTATCATCCATTTTTGTTTTTAATTCTCTTTCAAAATGTATCTGATAGCGCAGTAAAAGCTTAACTTGTTTAAAGTTAGAGGGTGGACAAAGGATAGTTTGAATGCGTGTAGCATCAGTCTGCTAACTTTTGAATGTGGATTATAGAGAGGGTCTCCAAGAATTGGATGTCCGTTGTGAGATAGATGAACTCGAATCTGATGAGTACGTCCTGTTTTCAATCTACACTGAACGAGACTGGTTTTGTTTTGAAATTGTTTCAAACGAGTTACATGGGTTTCAGCGTATTGACCATTTTTTTGGATCCACTACCCGTTTCCTGCGATCGTGTCGATTGCGACCGATTTTATCTCGGAAGACAAGTTCTTTAGCCTCGATTTTTCTGTCAACTAGAGCCCAATATTCTCGGGAAATTTCTTTTTTTTCTAATAGTCGATTTAGAATAGGTAATATAAACGGATTTTTAGCAAATAGTACGAGACCACTAGTTTCTTTATCTAGTCTATGGACAACATAGCAAGTTTGACCAACATAGGCACTAACATGATTGAGAAGAGCAATCTCATCGGGCTGATTCCCATGTGTTTTCATGCCCTCGGGTTTATTGACGATAATTAAATGTTGGTCTTGATAGATTTCTTTTACAAGTTTGGGGTTTCCAAAAGCAATTTCTTTTGTAGGATAATCTTCCTCATCGAAAATTAATTGGCATTCGTCTCCTGCTTTGATAGCTTGGTGCCAATGAACTTCTCTTTTGATTTGATAAGGATATGTTTCTTAACTCTCAAGAAAATGACGTATTTTTCTAGGGATTAACAGTTGCTCTTCCAGGAAAAGTTTAACTGTCATTTCAGGTAGAGACTCAGGGATAGTAAAGGTAAATTTCATACAGATATTGTAACAAAAATTAGTTTATTTGGACAGGGGAACTAGCTAAATTCTTGTCTTCCTATGGGGAAGATGATAAAATAAACGCATGAAATTAGATACATTATTTGAAAAATTTCTTTCTTTATTTAAGAAAAGAAGAATCTGAAATTGAAGAAACAGAGACTAACGAAGTTGAACATGAAGGTAACGAGTCTAGTAATTTACACCGTTCAAGAGCTGGGCGAAAGAAATCTGGGGCAGTTGGTCCTATTCGAAAATTCTGGCGCCGTTATCATCTGACAAAAATTTTTCTGATCATAGGACTAAGTGCAAGCCTTTTTGTTGGGGTCTATCTATTTGCCCTAGCAAAATCGACAAATGTGACAGATTTGCAGAATGCTTTAAAAACACGTACTCTGATTTTTGACAGAGAAGAAAAAGAAGCAGGTGCTCTATCAGGCCAAAAAGGGACCTATGTCGAACTTTCGGATATTAGTGAAGATTTGCAGAATGCTGTTATTGCGACAGAAGATAGAAGTTTCTATAAAAATAGTGGAATTAACTATGGACGCTTTTTCTTGGCAATCCTAACAGCAGGTCGTTCGGGTGGTGGTTCTACAATTACCCAACAGTTAGCGAAAAACGCTTATCTTTCGCAAGACCAAACTGTTCAAAGGAAGGCGAAAGAATTCTTCTTAGCTTTGGAATTGACCAAAAAATATAGCAAGAAGGAAATCCTAACCATGTACTTGAACAATGCCTATTTCGGTAATGGAGTTTGGGGTGTTGAGGATGCGAGTAAAAAATACTTTGGAGTTTCAGCCTCTCAATTGACACTTGATGAAGCTGCGACTTTAGCAGGAATGCTGAAAGGACCAGAATTATACAACCCTTTAAATTCGATTGAGGATTCTACAAATCGTCGGGACACCGTCTTGCAGAATATGGTAGCTGCTGGTTATATTGATAAAAATAAAGAAGCGGAAGCTGCAAGCGTTGATATGGCCTCTCGGCTTCAGGATACTTACGAGGGGAAAATTTCAGACTACCGTTATCCTTCTTACTTTGATGCAGTTGTTAATGAAGCGATTGAAAAGTATAATCTAACTGAAGAAGAAATCGTGAACAACGGCTATCGTATCTATACAGAGTTAGACCAGAATTATCAAGCTAATATGCAGGTCATCTATGAAAATACAGCTCTCTTTCCAACAGCAGAAGATGGAACGCATGCTGAGTCGGGTAGTGTTGCTTTAGAACCAAAAACGGGAGGAGTTCGTGGAGTTGTCGGACGTGTGGCTGGAGATGATAAAGCAGGTTTCCGAAATTTCAACTATGCAACCCAATCAAAAAGAAGTCCAGGTTCAACGATTAAACCATTAGTAGTCTATACACCGGCAGTCGAAGCAGGATGGGCTCTAAATAAAGAGTTGGATAATCATACTATGGAATATGGAGACTACAAGGTCGATAACTACGCTGGAATCAAAACGTCGCCAGAAGTTCCAATGTATCAAGCTTTAGCTGAATCTCTAAATCTACCTGCCGTAGCGACAGTCAAACAGCTTGGTATCGATAAAGCTTTTGAATCAGGCGAAAGATTCGGACTTGATTTAACGAATGTTGATCGTGTGTTAGGTGTAGCTCTAGGTGGTGGCGTGGAAACTAACCCACTACAAATGGCCCAGGCTTATGCAGCATTTGCAAATGAAGGTTTAATGCCTGAAGCACATTTTATTACACGAATTGAAAATGCAAGTGGAGAAGTCATTGCTACTCACAAAAACACTCAAAAACGAGTGGTTGACAAATCGGTAGCTGATAAAATGACAAGTATGATGCTTGGAACCTTTACAAATGGTACAGGAATAAGTTCCTCACCTAATGGCTATGTTTTAGCTGGAAAAACTGGTACAACTGAAGCGGCATTTAACCCAGTATATACAAGTGACCAGTGGGTTATTGGCTATACACCTGATGTGGTAATCAGTCACTGGCTTGGTTTCCCGACTACGGACGAAAATCATTATCTATCAGGCTCGACTTCAAATGGCGCAGCTCATATTTTTAGAAGCATGGCTGAAACAATCCTTCCTTATACGCCGGGAAGTACTTTTACAGTTAAGAATGCTTATGAACTAAACGGTATAGCACCTAAAAATGCTCAAAATCATGTTACTGACAGTGGTGGAACGCAATCAAGTGATACTATAACCGATATTAGAGGACGAGCTCAGAATCTTATCGATGAAGCAGAACGAGCAATTTCAGATGCTAAAATTAAAGAAAAAGCAAAAACAATTTGGGATACAATAGTAGATTTGTTCCAATAATTTTTAAATGACAAGAACTATTCTTGTCATTTTTTGTTTCCTGAAGTAACAGAAAAAATACCTGAAAGATATGGAATGGCATCCGAGGAATAAGCTTAGGCAAGATTACAGACAAAAGAAAAAATAACAGCTTTTATAAAACCTATCTCTGGTATACTGAATGCAGAAAAGGAGGGTAAAGATGATAGAAAAAAATTATGAAGAAGTCAAAGCTATCGTGCATAAGTGTCGAAAAGAATACTATTTACATCTATGGGAAAGAGAAGATTGGGATCAAGAAGGAATGATTTGCCTTCATGAACTATTAGAAAGTTACCCAGAATTTGAAGAGAAAAAAGATAAACAATTCTATATTTACTTTAAAACAAAATTTCGGAATCGAATTCTAGATGCAGTCCGAAAGCAAGAAAGCTATAAAAGAAAATTGGATCGTCAAACCTATGAGGAAGTGAGCGAAATTAGTCACAGATTACGTGAAGGAGGTCTGTGCTTAGATGATTCCTATGCTCTCCAAGAAATGCTTAAGAAATACGAATCTGGATTAGGAAAGGAGAAGCGAGAACATTTCGAGCGATTATTAGCAGATGAACGATTCAAAGGTAGAAAAGCAATGCTCGAAAGAATTACAACTGGTTTTAAAAGATTTCGCTCCAAAATAATAAAAATCAGAAAAACCAGTTGACAAGCGTCAAAAAGTAAGTATAATAGAAAGAGTTGAAAAGCTCAGGGTCCGTTGGTCAAGGGGTTAAGACACCGCCTTTTCACGGCGGTAACACGGGTTCGAATCCCGTACGGACTATGAGTGTATCGCGGTTAAGGTTGATAGGATTTTAAAAAAAGTTAAAAAAACCTGTTGACAGAGAAAAACGACTGTGATATACTAATATAGTTGTCGCAAGCGCGACAAAGACCTTTGAAAACTGAACAAGACGAACCAATGTGCAGGGCACTATAACGGAAGTTATAGTACTGAACAATGAAAAAACAATAAATCTGTCAGTGACAGAAATGAGTGAGAACTCAAACTTTTAATGAGAGTTTGATCCTGGCTCAGGATGAACGCTGGCGGCGTGCCTAATACATGCAAGTAGAACGCTGAAGCTTGGTGCTTGCACCGAGCGGATGAGTTGCGAACGGGTGAGTAACGCGTAGGTAACCTGCCTGGTAGCGGGGGATAACTATTGGAAACGATAGCTAATACCGCATGACAACAGTTATTGCATGATAACTGTTTAAAAGGGGCAACTGCTCCACTACCAGATGGACCTGCGTTGTATTAGCTAGTTGGTGAGGTAACGGCTCACCAAGGCGACGATACATAGCCGACCTGAGAGGGTGATCGGCCACACTGGGACTGAGACACGGCCCAGACTCCTACGGGAGGCAGCAGTAGGGAATCTTCGGCAATGGACGGAAGTCTGACCGAGCAACGCCGCGTGAGTGAAGAAGGTTTTCGGATCGTAAAGCTCTGTTGTAAGAGAAGAACGAGTGTGAGAGTGGAAAATTCACACTGTGACGGTATCTTACCAGAAAGGGACGGCTAACTACGTGCCAGCAGCCGCGGTAATACGTAGGTCCCGAGCGTTATCCGGATTTATTGGGCGTAAAGCGAGCGCAGGCGGTTAGATAAGTCTGAAGTTAAAGGCTGTGGCTTAACCATAGTACGCTTTGGAAACTGTTTAACTTGAGTGCAAGAGGGGAGAGTGGAATTCCATGTGTAGCGGTGAAATGCGTAGATATATGGAGGAACACCGGTGGCGAAAGCGGCTCTCTGGCTTGTAACTGACGCTGAGGCTCGAAAGCGTGGGGAGCAAACAGGATTAGATACCCTGGTAGTCCACGCCGTAAACGATGAGTGCTAGGGTGTTAGACCCTTTCCGGGGTTTAGTGCCGTAGCTAACGCATTAAGCACTCCGCCTGGGGAGTACGACCGCAAGGTTGAAACTCAAAGGAATTGACGGGGGCCCGCACAAGCGGTGGAGCATGTGGTTTAATTCGAAGCAACGCGAAGAACCTTACCAGGTCTTGACATCCCTCTGACCGCTCTAGAGATAGAGTTTTCCTTCGGGACAGAGGTGACAGGTGGTGCATGGTTGTCGTCAGCTCGTGTCGTGAGATGTTGGGTTAAGTCCCGCAACGAGCGCAACCCCTATTGTTAGTTGCCATCATTCAGTTGGGCACTCTAGCGAGACTGCCGGTAATAAACCGGAGGAAGGTGGGGATGACGTCAAATCATCATGCCCCTTATGACCTGGGCTACACACGTGCTACAATGGCTGGTACAACGAGTCGCAAGCCGGTGACGGCAAGCTAATCTCTTAAAAGCCAGTCTCAGTTCGGATTGTAGGCTGCAACTCGCCCTACATGAAGTCGGAATCGCTAGTAATCGCGGATCAGCACGCCGCGGTGAATACGTTCCCGGGCCTTGTACACACCGCCCGTCACACCACGAGAGTTTGTAACACCCGAAGTCGGTGAGGTAACCATTTGGAGCCAGCCGCCTAAGGTGGGATAGATGATTGGGGTGAAGTCGTAACAAGGTAGCCGTATCGGAAGGTGCGGCTGGATCACCTCCTTTCTAAGGATAAGGAAAGCACATTGGTCTTGTTTAGTCTTGAGAGGTCTTGTGGGGCCTTAGCTCAGCTGGGAGAGCGCCTGCTTTGCACGCAGGAGGTCAGCGGTTCGATCCCTGCTAGGCTCCATTGGTGAGAGATCACCAAGTAATGCACATTGAAAAATTGAATATCTATATCAAATAGTAACAAGAAAATAAACCGAAAACGCTGTAGTATTAATAAGAGTTTATGACTGAAAGGTCAAAAAAGTAAGGTTAAGTTAATAAGGGCGCACGGTGGATGCCTTGGCACTAGGAGCCGAAGAAGGACGTGACAAACGACGATATGCCTTGGGTAGCTGTGAGTAAGCGATGATCCAGGGATTTTCGAATGGGGGAACCCAACAGGTACTACCTGTTACCCATATCTGTTAAGGATATGAGGAGGAAGACGCAGTGAACTGAAACATCTAAGTAGCTGCAGGAAGAGAAAGCAAAAGCGATTGCCTTAGTAGCGGCGAGCGAAACGGCAGGAGGGCAAACCGAAGAGTTTACTCTTCGGGGTTGTAGGACTGCAATGTGGACTCAAAGATTATAGAAGAATGATATGGGAAGATCAGCCAAAGAGAGTGAGAGCCTCGTATTTTAAATAGTCTTTGTACCTAGCAGTATCCTGAGTACGGCGGGACACGTGAAATCCCGTCGGAATCTGGGAGGACCATCTCCCAACCCTAAATACTCCCTAGTGACCGATAGTGAACCAGTACCGTGAGGGAAAGGTGAAAAGCACCCCGGGAGGGGAGTGAAATAGAACCTGAAACCGTGTGCCTACAACAAGTTCGAGCCCGTTAATGGGTGAGAGCGTGCCTTTTGTAGAATGAACCGGCGAGTTACGATATGATGCGAGGTTAAGTTGAAGAGACGGAGCCGTAGGGAAACCGAGTCTGAATAGGGCGCATTAGTATCATGTCGTAGACCCGAAACCATGTGACCTACCCATGAGCAGGTTGAAGGTGCGGTAAGACGCACTGGAGGACCGAACCAGGGCACGTTGAAAAGTGCTTGGATGACTTGTGGGTAGCGGAGAAATTCCAAACGAACTTGGAGATAGCTGGTTCTCTCCGAAATAGCTTTAGGGCTAGCGTCGACATAAAAGATTCTTGGAGGTAGAGCACTGTTTGGGTGAGGGGTCCATCCCGGATTACCAATCTCAGATAAACTCCGAATGCCAATGAATTATGGTCGGCAGTCAGACTGCGAGTGCTAAGATCCGTAGTCGAAAGGGAAACAGCCCAGACCACCAGCTAAGGTCCCAAAATAATTGTTAAGTGGAAAAGGATGTGGGGTTGCACAGACAACTAGGATGTTAGCTTAGAAGCAGCTATTCATTCAAAGAGTGCGTAATAGCTCACTAGTCGAGTGACCCTGCGCCGAAAATGTACCGGGGCTAAAACAATTTACCGAAGCTGTGGATACCTTTATAGGTATGGTAGGAGAGCGTTCTATGTGTGGTGAAGGTGTACCGTGAGGAGCGCTGGAACGCATAGAAGTGAGAATGCCGGTATGAGTAGCGAAAGACAGGTGAGAATCCTGTCCACCGTAAGACTAAGGTTTCCAGGGGAAGGCTCGTCCGCCCTGGGTTAGTCGGGACCTAAGGAGAGACCGAAAGGTGTATCCGATGGACAACAGGTTGATATTCCTGTACTAGAGTATGTAGTGATGGAGGGACGCAGTAGGCTAACTAAAGCAGACGATTGGAAGTGTCTGTCTAAGCAGTGAGGTGTGAACTGAGTCAAATGCTTAGTTCTATAACATTGAGCTGTGATGGGGAGCGAAGTTTAGTAGCGAAGTTAGTGACGTCACACTGCCAAGAAAAGCTTCTAGCGTTAAACATACTCTACCCGTACCGCAAACCGACACAGGTAGTCGAGGCGAGTAGCCTCAGGTGAGCGAGAGAACTCTCGTTAAGGAACTCGGCAAAATGACCCCGTAACTTCGGGAGAAGGGGTGCTGACTTTAAGTCAGCCGCAGTGAATAGGCCCAAGCAACTGTTTATCAAAAACACAGCTCTCTGCTAAATCGTAAGATGATGTATAGGGGGTGACGCCTGCCCGGTGCTGGAAGGTTAAGAGGAGTGCTTAGAGGTAACTCGAAGGTATGAATTGAAGCCCCAGTAAACGGCGGCCGTAACTATAACGGTCCTAAGGTAGCGAAATTCCTTGTCGGGTAAGTTCCGACCCGCACGAAAGGCGTAATGATTTGGGCACTGTCTCAACGAGAGACTCGGTGAAATTTTAGTACCTGTGAAGATGCAGGTTACCCGCGACAGGACGGAAAGACCCCATGGAGCTTTACTGCAGTTTGATATTGAGTGTCTGTACCACATGTACAGGATAGGTAGGAGTCTATGAGATCGGGACGCCAGTTTCGAAGGAGACGTTGTTGGGATACTACCCTTGTGTTATGGCCACTCTAACCCGGATAGGTGATCCCTATCGGAGACAGTGTCTGACGGGCAGTTTGACTGGGGCGGTCGCCTCCTAAAAAGGTAACGGAGGCGCCCAAAGGTTCCCCTCAGAATGGTTGGAAATCATTCGCAGAGTGTAAAGGTATAAGGGAGCTTGACTGCGAGAGCTACAACTCGAGCAGGGACGAAAGTCGGGCTTAGTGATCCGGTGGTTCCGTATGGAAGGGCCATCGCTCAACGGATAAAAGCTACCCTGGGGATAACAGGCTTATCTCCCCCAAGAGTTCACATCGACGGGGAGGTTTGGCACCTCGATGTCGGCTCGTCGCATCCTGGGGCTGTAGTCGGTCCCAAGGGTTGGGCTGTTCGCCCATTAAAGCGGCACGCGAGCTGGGTTCAGAACGTCGTGAGACAGTTCGGTCCCTATCCGTCGCGGGCGTAGGAAATTTGAGAGGATCTGCTCCTAGTACGAGAGGACCAGAGTGGACTTACCGCTGGTGTACCAGTTGTCTTGCCAAAGGCATCGCTGGGTAGCTATGTAGGGAAGGGATAAACGCTGAAAGCATCTAAGTGTGAAACCCACCTCAAGATGAGATTTCCCATGATTTTATATCAGTAAGAGCCCTGAGAGATGATCAGGTAGATAGGTTAGAAGTGGAAGTGTGGCGACACATGTAGCGGACTAATACTAATAGCTCGAGGACTTATCCAAAGTAACTGAGAATACGAAAGCGAAGTTTTTTCTAAGTATTTGATAGATATTCAATTTTGAGTAGGTATTACTCAGAGTTAAGTGACGATAGCCTAGGAGATACACCTGTACCCATGCCGAACACAGAAGTTAAGCCCTAGAACGCCGGAAGTAGTTGGGGGTTGCCCCCTGTGAGATATGGAAGTCGCTTAGCTCTAGGGAGTTTAGCTCAGCTGGGAGAGCATCTGCCTTACAAGCAGAGGGTCAGCGGTTCGATCCCGTTAACTCCCATAGGTCCCGTAGTGTAGCGGTTATCACGTCGCCCTGTCACGGCGAAGATCGCGGGTTCGATTCCCGTCGGGACCGTAATAACGAAAGTTATTTGACTCGTTAGCTCAGTTGGTAGAGCAATTGACTTTTAATCAATGGGTCACTGGTTCGAGCCCAGTACGGGTCATATTTGCGGGTTTGGCGGAATTGGCAGACGCACCAGATTTAGGATCTGGCGCTTAACGGCGTGGGGGTTCAAGTCCCTTAACCCGCATAATAGAAATCAGCCGGCTTAGCTCAGTTGGTAGAGCATCTGATTTGTAATCAGAGGGTCGCGTGTTCAAGTCATGTAGCCGGCATTTTTTTTAGGTTAAAGCAGAGTCGATGCGAACGTAGTTCAGTGGTAGAACACCACCTTGCCAAGGTGGGGGTCGCGGGTTCGAATCCCGTCGTTCGCTTAGAGAGGCCGGGGTGGCGGAACTGGCAGACGCACAGGACTTAAAATCCTGCGATTGGTAACGATCGTACCGGTTCGATTCCGGTCCTCGGCATATAATATATAATGATGAGCACCCTTAGCTCAACTGGATAGAGTACCTGACTACGAATCAGGCGGTTAGAGGTTCGACTCCTCTAGGGTGCATTAAACATTTAATTCGGGAAGTAGCTCAGCTTGGTAGAGTACTTGGTTTGGGACCAAGGTGTCGCAGGTTCGAATCCTGTCTTCCCGATTGGTCAATACTTAATTTGAGGCAGTTGCCTTTTTTTATTTCTTAAATTTAAATTTATTAAACTTATTTCCTGTGAATTTACATCACATTTTTCTTTTTATGTTTTATTATATTTTTCATTTCAAAGGCTAATAAGCGAGCAAAAGAATTATCTTATTGATAGTTCTTTTTTTATTTTTTTGGTATTCTAGACATATGAAAAGTATCAAAATTGATGTTGTGGTTGTCCCTTTAAGTGGCCATCTTTATCCAACAATGAATCTCTTAGCACCTTTGCTTAATAATCCTCAGTATGAAATTCGTTTATTTACAGGTCCTCAGAAGAAAGCTGTGGCTGAAGCAGCTGGTTTTAATGTTGTTACTATACTTGAAGGTCATATTGAGGAGTTTGAGAAGGTAGCAATAATGATGAGCAGTTAGGAATTTTATCAGCCTATCAACAACTTTCTGCTAGTTTGGATTTAATTAATTTAGTTTCAGATCAATTGTCGGAAGAATGGCGAGAGAATCGTCCTGATATTGTTATTGCTGATTTTATAACCTTATCTGGTGGTCTTGTAGCTAATCAACTTGGTATTCCTTGGATAACTACCATGGCTACACAATTTGTTTTAGAAACGACTGATGGTCCACCGTGTTTAATCGGTGGAATGGGAAGTCCTAAGAATGGCTGGGACGCTTCAATACAATATGTCGGGAGAAAAGCAACCCGTTTAGTTAAACGTATTGTATCTTTTTTATTGCGTGATCGTTTAAAGAGATATGATTTTAAATTATATAATCAACTTGATCAAGAGACCATATATTCTCCATATTCAATTCTTGGTATTGGAATGAAAGAAGTAGAGTTAAAAAAGGGATTTCCTGAACACTACAAGTGGGTGGGGCCTTCAGGAGCTTCAGTAGAGGCTGGAAAGGATTATCCGTTAGATTTATCAATCTTTCCTAATCAGAAGAAAGTCTTGGTGACTTGTGGTACGCAACTTGCTTGGGCTAAAGAAAATCTTATCTATCAAGCTAAGCAACTTGCTAAAGCTCATCCAGACTGTCATTTTTTTGTGACACGTGGTGTGGGTGGAGAAGTTTTTCAATGTGAGAACCTTATGGAAAACCTTTCTGTAGTTTCCTATCTCCCTTATAAGGAATACATTCCTCAGATGGATTATGTCATTCATCATGGAGGAGCTGGTATTTTTTATCAATGTATCATTTACGGAAAACCAGCCTTAATCCTTCCTCATGACTATGATCAATTTGACTATGCAGTTCGGGGCGTAGAAGCAGGAGTTGCACTGTCTGCTAACAAAGAGGATACGAGAGCGATTGGACAAGCTTTTGATAATCTATTGGCTAAAGAAGATTGGTCCGAATTAGAGACTTTACGCCAAGCTGCGCAGTCTTATCATCCGACTGAAATATTAGAAAGTGAAATCCATCGTCTGCTGGTAGAAAGGGAAAATGAAAGATGAAAACAGTTTTAGTGACTGGAGCCACTGGTTTTCTTGGTAAATATGTAGTAGAAGAACTAGTAGAACATGGTTATCAAGTAAGAGCCTTTGGTAGAAATAGTCAGGTAGGGCAATCCTTGGAAGAATCTTCTGTCAGTTTTTTTCAGGGTGATTTGACAAAGGCAGAAGATTTATTAGAGGCTTGTCAAGGGATGGACATGGTTGTTCATGCTGGGGCTCTTTCAACTATTTGGGGGCCATGGGAAGATTTTTATCAGACCAATGTTTTAGGAACCAAATATGTTCTTGATGCTTGTCGTCAAGTAGGTATGCAACGTTTAGTCTATGTATCCTCACCAAGCATCTATGCTGCTCCAAAAGATCAACTAGGGATCAAAGAAAGTGCTGCACCAGAGGAAAATAATCTCAATAACTATATACGTAGTAAATTGGCTTCGGAGAGACTCTTTAAGGATTATCCAGATGTTCCTAGTATTATCTTGAGGCCTAGGGGACTGTTTGGGATTGGAGATACCAGCATTTTGCCACGGGTGATCAATCTTAGTCAAAAAATTGGTATTCCTTTAATTGGAGATGGGCGTCAGCTCATGGACATGACTTGCGTGGAAAATGTTGCTCTCGCAATTCGTTTAGCTTTAGAAGTACCAGAAGCAAAAGGTGAGGTCTATAACATTACTAATGGCGAACCGAGGGCTTTTAGGGATTTGCTAGAGGAAAGTTTGAAAGGTTTGGGTTACCCAATCAAATATAGAAAAATTCCAGCATCTCTATTAGCAGGGATTGCAAGTAGTTTAGAGTTTCTTTACAAGTCTTTGAATCTGAAAGGGGAACCACCTTTAACACGATATACCTATTATCTACTTCGTTATAGTCAAACTCTAGATATTAGCAAGGCTGAGAGGGAATTGGGGTATTGTCCGAAAATTAGTATTTCAGAAGGGATTGAACAATATGTCCAAGATTATCGAAAGCATTGAGTATTTCCCAGCGGGATATTGTACGAGTTATGCCGGTTTGCTGTTTAAAGGTGTCAAGAATAGAAAGATGACCTTCCCTGCAGGAGTTTTCCTTATCAAGCATAGGGATAAAGGTTATTTGCTCTATGATACTGGCTATCACTATGATATTAAGACCAAGTTACGATATGCTTTATATCGCTTGGGGACGCCCGTTCAAATGACGGAGCAGGATCAGATTTCGCATTTGCTGAAGGCTAAAGGAATTAAACCAGAAGAAATTAATTATGTCCTGCTGTCTCATCTACATCCAGATCATTTGGGAGGGGCTAGCTTCTTTCCAAATGCAAACTTTATCCTGACCCAGGAAGTATATGATGTTTACAAGAAACCCAGACTAAAGATTTAATTTTTAAAGAATTTTTGCCGAGTGACTTCGAGGAAAGATTGACAGTTATCAAGGCAGATCAGCAAAACTCCAACTTTAATTACCGTCCTACCTATGATTTGTTTGGAGATGGCAGTATCCTTGTAGCTTCGATAGATGGACATGCTAAGGGCCAAGCCTGTCTCTTTATGCCAGACTATCATCTCTTTATCGCAGCAGATCTTTGTTGGGGCATTGACCTTTTGCCTTACACTAAACAGATGCACCTGATTCCTTCCTTGGTTCAAGATAGTAAGGCAGACTATATCAAAGGAACAGAGCTATTAGAGGAAGTTTTAAAGGATGGTATAGAGGTCCTAGTTAGCCATGACCCTGTAGAAAGGATTGAGCGGATCTTGTATGAAAAAAATAACCTTTCTTAAAATCTTTATCCAAACTCGTTGGTTACATAATTTTAAATCTCGAGAAGCCTTAGAAAACTATCAGAAAAAGCAGTTGGCTGCCTATATGGACTTTCTCAAACGTGAGTCACCTTATTTTAAAAATGGTGTGCCTCACGACTTTGACCATATGGATAAAGCATTTATGATGACGCATTTTAATGAGCTTAATACTCAAGGTGTGGATCGAGATGAGGCCTTAGCTTTGGCTATCGAAAGTGAAAAGACTCGAAATTTTACAGAACTCAAAGGAGAAATAGCTGTTGGGCTGTCTTCTGGGACATCTGGACACCGGGGACTCTTTATCACAACTGAAAAAGAGAGAAGTATGTGGGCAGCAGCTATCTTGGCAAAGATGTTGCCCAAAGGTCACCTTTTTGGGCACCGCATAGCCTTTTTCCTCAGAGCGGATAATGAATTGTATCAGACCATCAATACGGCACTTATTCGTTTAGAGTACTTTGATATTTTCAAGAATACAGATGAGCATATCGAGCGTCTCAACAATTATCAACCGACCATTGTGGTGGCGCCTGCTTCTATGTTGATTGAATTGAGCAAGCGTCTAAAAGCTGGAGAGTTAAGAATTCAGCCACAAAAGATCGTTTCAGTAGCTGAAATCTTGGAAGATAGTGATAGAGAACGGATTGCTGAAGCCTTTTCACTACCTGTTATTGACCAGGTCTATCAAGCAACAGAAGGTTTTCTAGCTTGTACTTGTTCGGCTGGGAATCTGCATCTTAACGAAGACATCATCTTTGTGGAAAAACACTATTTGGATGACCGACGTTTTTATCCAGTCATTACTGATTTTAAGCGGAGCAGTCAGCCTGTTTATCGCTATCAGCTCAACGATATCTTGGTTGAAAATCCTGTACCTTGTTTATGTGGATCTCATTATACAAGGATTGACAAGGTTGAAGGGCGTTCTGATGATATCTTCTATTTTGATGGGCAAGATGGAGGTCAGGTCACGATTTATCCTGACTTTATCAGACGTTGCATTCTTTTTGTGGAGAATGTCGGAGATTACCAAGTTAAACAACATTCTGAGAAGTTAGTAGAAGTTTGTCTGAGTCGAAGGGACGAGCAATTGGAAACAGCCATTACAGAGCAATTTCGACTTTTGGCTCAACAAAAAGAGTTTAAAGAACCTGAAATTCGATTTTCAGATTATCACTGGGATACAAGTCGTAAGCTCAAGCGTATCCAACGTTTATGAAAGGACAAAAGATTATGACAGAAGTAAAAAGACATGTAGAAATTGTAGGCTATGGAGTTTGCCTCCCAAAAAACACAGTGCAATTTAAAGACCAAACGCGTTATCGTGTCGTAGAAAATGAAGAAACACAGCTAGATTTGGCAGAAGCAGCTATCCAAGCTGCGCTTAAAAATGCAAATTTGAGTATGAAAGACATTGATTGCCTTGTATCAGCTAGTGCGGTTGGTGTTCAACCTATTCCGTGTACAGCTGCTTTGATTCATGAGCGCGTGGCAAAAGGACTCTCTATTCCAGCTATGGATATCAATACGACTTGTACAAGTTTTATCTCTGCTCTATCAACGATGTCACATTTGATTGAAGCAGGAGAATATCATCGTGTTTTGATTGTTTCCAGTGAAGTCGGTAGCTTGGGTCTCAATCCAAAGCAAAAAGAAAGTTATGAACTCTTTGGTGATGGGGCCGCAGCCTTTATTTCCAAGCAAGTAACAAGGATAAGGGAGTGATAGCAAGCCTTCAACGTACTTGGTCGGAGGGAGCTCACGATACTGAAATCCGTGGAGGTTTGACTTCTTATCAACCAAAAGAGTACTCTGAAGAAACTAAGACCAATTTCATGTTTGATATGAAAGGGAAGAAAATCCTCTTGCTTTCTGCTCGTGTCATTCCAGAAATGTTCCAAGAATTCCAAGAGAAATCTGGTATTTCTAAAGATGCTGTAGACTATATTATTCCACACCAAGCTAGTCGAGCATTACCACTTGTCATGGATAAATTAGGAGTTAGCAAAGACAAGTATCTCAATATTGTCAGTGAGTATGGGAATATGGTTTCCGTTGCGGTACCTTTTGGATTGGCCTATGCACTAGATCATGGCTATGTGAAGGAAGGAGATACCATCTTCTTGATGGGAACTGCAGCTGGTATGACGGTCAATATGTTGGCTTTGAAATTGTAAAATAAGAGCAGGCACCTATAAGTGGCCTGCTTTTTAAATTAGTTTTAAACGTAGAACTATCGGCCTATACAGAAAAAGCTTGCTAAGTTTTATGAAACTAAGTATACTAGAATGTAACAAGCGTTTTCAGACAGTATATTAGGGAGTATACTTAGAAATTGAGAGGAAGATATGGGAATCAGAAAATTTCGATTATTGATGTCCAAGTATGGATTTAGTATTGCGATAATTCTGGTAGAATTATTTGTTATTTTTGGCATTATTCTTTACATGAGCCAGATTGCACCAATTATTTGGGTGACTCTTGTATTTTTTATCAGCGTAGCAACCGTTATAGCGATTGTCAATCGTTCCATGTCGCCAGAGAGCAAGGTGACTTGGTTGATTGTGACCTTTGTGCCTGTGTTTGGTCCATTACTTTATATCATGTTTGGTGAGCGCCGACTATCAAAAAAAGAGCTGAAACAACTCAGAGAATTGCGTTCGATTACTTTACAAGAGAAGCATGAAGATAGTCTTCATCAGAACCTACAAGAAACAGATAAATCTGCCTACGGGATTATCAACGCTTTGCTACATATGGATAGCAATGCGGAAGTCTATGAGCATACAGATTCACAATTTCGCAAATGGAGAAGAAATGTGGCAGCAGATGTTGGAGGATCTAAAGAGAGCTAAAAAATTTATTTTTCTAGAATACTACATTGTCGAAGAGGGCTTGATGTGGGATAGCATGCTCGAAATTCTAGAAGAAAAGGCAGCCCAGGGAGTTGAAGTCAAGATGCTCTATGACGATATTGGTTGTATGGTGACTTTGCCTGGAGATTATACCGTTCATTTGCGGTCTAAAGGGATTAATGCTCATAAGTTTAATAAGGTGATTCCTCGTATGACAGTGGCCTATAACAACCGTGACCACCGTAAAATCTTGGTTATTGATGGGCAGATTTCCTACACTGGTGGGATCAACCTTGCAGACGAATACATCAATCAGATTGAACGTTTTGGACACTGGAAAGATAGTGGGATTCGTATAGATGGTCCGGCGACTCAAGCCTTCACAAGACTCTTTCTCATGAACTGGTACATCAACCGTGGAGAAATCAGTGACTTTGATCAGTATCATTTAGAAAATCAGACACGATCCGGTAGTGGACTTTGTATCCCATATGGCAGTGGGCCAAAACCAATCTACCAGATGAAGGTGGGTAAAATTGTCTATCAAAACTTGATTAATCAAGCGGAAGATTTTGTCTATATCACAACGCCTTATCTCATTATTGATTATGATTTGACAGAGGATATAAAAAATGCGGCGATGCGAGGTGTAGATGTGAGAATAGTCACACCCCATATACCGGATAAGAAACTCATTCAACTTGTAACACGGGGAGCTTATCCAGATCTTTTATCTGCGGGTGTTCGCATTTTTGAATACACACCTGGTTTTATCCATAGTAAGCAAATGATTGTTGATGATCGATTTGCGGCTGTGGGTACGATTAACTTGGATTATCGTAGCTTGGTCCACCACTATGAAAATGCAGTACTACTCTACAAAACAGAGTCAATCGCGGATATTCGCAAGATTTTGAAGAAATTTTTGAACAATCTCAAGAAATCTTCTCAGATACCATAAATCCAACATGGTATCAAATGATGATCAAAGAAATTACACAGTTATTTGCACCAATGCTTTAATTGAAAGAGATGGATTACCGTCTCTTTTTTTCTGCAAGCAGTTTCCTTGACATCTTGTTTTTTTTGCGCTATCATATGTCCATATAATATATGGGAGTCTGTGTACAGTCTGAGAGGAAGTGTTAAACTTCGACCGCACCTGATCTGGGTAATGCCAGCGTAGGGAACGAATACTTGGCCTAATTTTGCACCTTTTTCATATATGAAAAAGGTTTTTCTTTTTGTTAAAAGAAAACCTGAGAAGAGGAGGTTTTTATGAAAGCAAGCATTGCCTTGCAAGTTTTACCCTTATCACAAGGAATTGATCGAATAGCAGTGATTGATCAGGTAATAGCTTATCTACAAGCTCAATCAGTGACCATGGTAGTGACACCCTTTGAAACGGTCTTAGAGGGAGACTTTGATCAACTCATGCGCATTCTCAAAGAAGCATTAGAAGTGGCAGGTCAAGGGGCAGACAATGTTTTTGCCAATGTGAAAATTAATGTAGGAGAGATTTTAAGTATTGATGAAAAACTTGAAAAGTATCATGAGACGGCATATTAGTCTGCTAGGATTTTTGGGTGTCTTATTTCTTTGGCAGGTAGCGGGTTTGTTAAAACTCTTACCAAAGTTTATCTTGCCGACACCACTTGAAATCCTTCAGTCTTTTGTTCGTGACAGAGAATTTCTCTGGTACCACAGCTGGGCAACCTTGAGAGTAGCCTTATTAGGTTTGGTCTTGGGTGTCTTGATAGCCTGTATCCTGGCCGTCCTTATGGATAGTCTGGGCTGGTTAAATGACCTGATTTACCCAATGATGGTGGTTGTCCAGACCATTCCGACCATTGCTATAGCACCTATCCTGGTTTTATGGTTGGGTTATGGAATTTTGCCCAAGATTGTCTTGATTATCTTGACGACAACTTTCCCGATCATCGTCAGTATTTTAGATGGTTTCAGGCATTGTGATAAGGATATGCTGACCTTGTTTAGTCTGATGCGAGCCAATCCTTGGCAAATCCTTTGGCACTTTAAAATCCCTGTCAGCCTGCCCTACTTTTATGCAGGACTGAGGGTCAGTGTCTCCTACGCCTTTATCACAACAGTGGTATCTGAGTGGTTGGGAGGCTTTGAAGGACTAGGTGTTTACATGATTCAGTCTAAAAAACTGTTTCAGTATGATACCATGTTTGCGATTATTATTCTGGTGTCGATTATCAGCCTTTTGGGTATGAAGTTGGTCGATATTAGTGAAAAATATGTGATTAAATGGAAACGTGCTTAAAATAGAGCGTTTTGGAAAAAGAAAAGAGGAAATAAAATGAAAAAGACATGGAAAGTGTTTTTAACGATTGTAACAGCTCTTGTAGCTGTCGTGCTTGTGGCTTGTGGTCAAGGAACTGCTTCTAAGGACAGCAAAGATGCAGAACTCAAAAAAATTGATTTTATCCTAGACTGGACGCCCAATACCAACCACACAGGGCTTTATGTAGCCAAAGAAAAAGGTTATTTCAAGGAAGCTGGATTGGATGTTGACTTGAAATTGCCACCAGAAGAAAGTTCATCAGATTTAGTAATCAATGGTAAGGCGCCATTTGCTATCTATTTCCAAGACTATATGGCTAAGAAATTGGAAAAAGGGGCAGGTATTACTGCCGTTGCAGCGATTGTAGAACACAACACATCAGGGATTATCTCTCGTAAGTCTGACAATATCAATAGTCCAAAAGACTTGGTCGGGAAGAAATACGGAACCTGGAATGACCCAACTGAGCTTGCTATGCTGAAAACCTTGGTAGAATCTCAAGGTGGAGACTTTGAGAAGGTTGAAAAAGTACCAAACAACGACTCAAACTCTATCACACCGATTGCCAATGGCGTTTTTGATGCTGCTTGGATTTACTACGGTTGGGATGGAATTCTTGCTAAATCGCAAGGTGTGGATGCCAACTTTATGTACTTGAAGGACTATGTCAAAGAGTTTGACTACTACTCACCAGTTATCATCGCTAACAACGATTATCTGAAAGACAACAAAGAAGAAGCTCGCAAAGTCATCCAAGCCATCAAAAAAGGCTACCAATATGCCATGGAACATCCAGAAGAAGCAGCCGATATCCTCATCAAGAATGCACCCGAACTCAAGGATAAACGTGACTTTGTCATAGAATCTCAGAAATACTTGTCAAAAGAATACGCAAGCGACAAGGACAAATGGGGACAATTTGATGCTGACCGCTGGAATGCCTTCTACAAATGGGATAAGGAAAATGGAATCCTCAAGGAAGACTTGACTGACAAAGGTTTCACTAACGAATTTGTAAAATAATGACAGAAATTAGACTAGAACACGTAAGCTATGCCTACGATGATGAAAAGATCTTAGAGGATATTAACCTAGAAGTGACTTCAGGTGAAGTGGTCTCTATCTTGGGACCCAGTGGTGTAGGAAAGACTACCCTCTTTAACCTGATTGCAGGGATTTTAGAAGTCCAATCGGGGCGTATCATTCTTGACGGAGAGGAAAATCCCAAGGGGCGCGTGAGCTATATGCTACAAAAGGATCTACTCTTGGAACACAAGACGGTGCTTGGTAATATCATCCTACCCCTCTTGATTCAAAAGGTGGATAAGGCAGAGGCTATTGCTCGAGCGGATGAAATCCTTGCTACCTTTCAGTTGACGGCTGTACGGGACAAGTATCCTCATGAGCTTAGCGGCGGGATGCGCCAGCGTGTGGCCTTACTTCGCACTTACCTATTTGGGCATAAACTCTTTCTTCTAGACGAGGCCTTTAGTGCCTTGGATGAGATGACTAAGATGGAGCTTCATGCTTGGTATCTTGATATTCATAAACAGCTAGGCCTGACGACACTTATCATCACCCATAGTATCGAGGAAGCCCTTAACCTTAGTGATCGGATTTATATCTTGAAAAACAGGCCTGGGCAAATCGTTTCTGAAATCAAACTCGACTGGTCTGAAAGTGAAGACAAGGAAGTTCAAAAAATTGCTTATAAACGTCAAATATTAGAAGAGTTGGGCTTAAATAATTAGAAAGATAGGGAGTTGGTGAGGTTGCTACTTTGCCAGCTCTTTTTTATATATAAATGGGAATTTTGATAGATAAAAAGTGATATAATTGAGGTATGGTGTTGTGATGAAAAAAATAAGAAATTAAAAAAATATTTAGATACAGATTTTGAATTTAATGTAAATGGCTGAGGTGCTTGTTTTTTATCGAGTATATGTGTCGTTGGTTATGATTATGAAGGTCAGCAGTTTGATACAATTGATGAAGCTATGGAAGCTAAAGTTTTTGATGGAAAAAGTTTAGTGGATATATGGGATGAAGTTTTTTTCTACAAGTATCATAAAATAAAAAAATATGGACACATTCTTGCAATAGATGATAGAAAGTTATTAAATGATGTTAAATAATGAACTAAACGACTACAACAAACAAGACTCATCCGATGAAATAGATGAACCCATTTTTTCGGAGTCTAATCTTGAAGGGTACAGTGATTTTTACAAAGATAGTGAAGATTCAAAAGTTTGGTGGATTTATAAAATAGGTGTTATAGGAGAGTTTCTGTTCAGCTTTGATAAGAAAAAAATTTATAACCTTTTTCTTGACTATCCTCACAATATGACTGAAGAAGAGGTTAAAATTTTTGATAGCGAGAATCCGTTTTGGACTGACTTTTTCTCTCGGTGATAGAATATGAACTATAGTAGAAAAAAACTGTGAACAATTCACACTACAAAAAAACTTCGGTATACTATCAATATACCGAAGTTTTATTTTTAGATGTTTAATATTCACGTCTGTAGATCAATGCTTTATTCTAATCCCATCGATACTTTAGAGATGAGCAAGTATGTACCATCCTCTTGTTTGTCAAATGTCAGAGTAACAGACTTGATATTATTGCCTGTTGATACATAAGAAATGACTTTATTTTCACGATCTTTTTTCTTAGTTGTACTTTCTTTAGATGGTTGTCCGTGTTCTTTTATGACATCATCGTAATTTGTACCACCAGCTCCGCGTTGGAGAATATCTCCTTGTTTGAGAGCATCGAATTGTTCTCTAGTCCATGTAAATTCTTCTTCTGATTGATTCGTAGATGCGGCATTTTGAACAGCATTCTTTTGGATTTGATTATAGATAACTTGACTACCTACAGCAAAAACAATAGATACCACAGAAAGAACCGTACCAATAATAGCTAATACTTTTTTATTTTTACGGTTTATGCATAATCCTACAATACCGAGGATAAGTGCAAGAATAGCGATTAAGAATGAAATTTGATTGATACCAGGAATCCAAGAACCAAGGAGTGCAATAGCTCCCAAAATAATAGCTAGAATCCCAAAAATTTTATTTTCCTGTTTCATAACGAAACCTTTCTCAGCTTTTATTGTGAATCAGTATTTGCACATATTTGCTACTCATTTACATACTTTCAAAGGATTTGAAAGCTAGCTGTAACTTTTTTATTATAACATAAGTGTAGAATAGAGAGTGGAATAAGGCATAGTTTGTTACCGATAAATATTTTTAAAAGTCAGTATTTTCAAGGATTAAGCCCTAAAAGTTTGACTTATAGAGTCTTAAATGATAGTATAGTCAAAGATAGTCAAAGTTTGAAAAGGAGGTAGCAAGCTATGAAATTTAAAAATACATCAGACCATATTGAAGCCTATATCAAGGCGATTTTAGAACAATCTGGTATCGTCGAATTGCAACGTAGCCAGCTAGCGGATACCTTTCAAGTCGTACCTAGCCAGATTAATTATGTGATTAAAACTCGTTTTACAGAGAGTAGAGGATATCTAGTTGAGAGTAAGCGTGGTGGTGGGGGCTATATTCGCATAGGTCGAATTGAATTCTCCAACCACCATGATATGCTCCGTGATTTGTTGTATTCAGTGGGTGATGAGGTAAACCAAGTCATCTTTGAAGACGTCTTAAGACTCTTAGTCGAACAAGACTTGTTGACACGCCAAGAGATGAGTCTATTATTAGCTATGGGGACAGACCGAATTCTAGGTGAGGAAGCTAATTATATTCGTGCCAATATGCTTCGCCAGTTGTTGCATGAAGTAGATAGAAAAGGAAAATAAAATTACATGAAATATTCAAAAGCATTAAGAGAATGTATAGATAGCGCCTTTCTGGTAGCGAGTCGCTTTAATGCAGACTACCTAGAGTCTTGGCATTTGCTGATTGCGATGGCCAATCATAGCTACAGTGTTGCTGGAGCAACTTTGAATGAATTCCCGTATGAGATTGATCGTTTAGAGGAAGTTGCTGTTGAATTAACAGAGGCAAACTTTAACCACAAGGAAGATTATCAGGAACTCCCTTTTTCCTATCGCTTAAATGTCTTGATGTTGGAGGCGGAACATGTTGCTTCGGTTGTACATGCCAAAGCATTGGGGACTGAGCACCTTCTCTACGCAATCTTGCATGACGGTAATGCTTAGCTACTCGCATTTTGGAAAAAGCAGGTTTTTCTTATGAAGACCAGAAGGACCAAATCAAGATTGCTGGACTTCGTCGTAGCCTTGAAGCGCGTGCTGGTTGGACAAAGGAAGATTTGAAGGCTCTACGTCAGCGCCATCGCTCAGTAGCAGATAAGCAAAATTCGATGGCCAATATGATGGGTATGCCTCAAACTCCAAGTGGCGGTTTGGAAGATTACACTCATGACCTCACAGAGCAAGCTCGTTCTGGCAAGTTGGAACCAGTTATTGGTCGTGACCAAGAAATCTCACGGATGATTCAAATCTTGAGTCGTAAGACCAAAAATAATCCAGTTTTAGTTGGAGATGCGGGTGTCGGTAAAACAGCACTGGCACTTGGCCTTGCACAGCGAATTGCTAATGGAGATGTACCAGCTGAAATGGCTAAGATGCGTATTCTAGAGCTTGACTTGATGAATGTGGTTGCAGGGACTCGATTCCGTGGTGACTTTGAAGAACGTATGAACAATATCATCAAAGATATCGAGGAAGATGGTAAGGTTATCCTCTTTATCGATGAGCTTCATACTATTATGGGTTCAGGAAGTGGGATTGACTCGACCTTGGATGCGGCCAATATCCTGAAACCTGCCTTGGCACGTGGAACTCTGAGAACTGTCGGAGCGACTACTCAGGAAGAGTATCAAAAACACATCGAAAAAGACGCAGCCCTTTCTCGTCGCTTTGCAAAAGTGATGATTGAAGAGCCGAGCGTGGCGGACAGTATGGCAATCTTACAAGGATTAAAAGCAACTTATGAGAAGCACCACCATGTCCAAATTACAGACGATGCTGTCGAAACAGCTGTTAAAATGGCGCATCGCTATTTGACAAGCCGTCACTTGCCAGACTCAGCGATTGACCTTTTGGATGAAGCGGCAGCGACAGTTCAAAACAAATCGAAACACGCTAAACAAGATGAGTCAGGTTTAACAGCAGCTGACAAGGCATTAATGGATGGCAAATGGAAGCAAGCAGCGCAGCTCATTTCAAAAGAGCAAGAAGCACCTGTTTACAAAGATGTAGTAAAAGAATCTGATATTTTGACAACCTTGAGTCGCTTGTCAGGTATTCCAGTTCAAAAATTGACACAAACGGATGCCAAGAAGTATCTCAACCTTGAAGCTGAACTGCATAAACGTGTTATTGGACAGGAACAAGCTGTCTCTAGTATTAGTCGTGCCATTCGCCGAAACCAATCAGGTATTCGCAATAACAAACGTCCAATTGGGTCCTTTATGTTCTTAGGACCAACTGGTGTTGGTAAAACTGAATTGGCTAAGGCTTTGGCAGAAGTCCTCTTTGATGACGAATCTGCCCTTATCCGCTTTGACATGAGTGAGTACATGGAGAAATTTGCAGCCAGCCGTCTCAACGGAGCTCCTCCAGGTTATGTAGGCTATGAAGAAGGTGGAGAGTTGACTGAGAAGGTCCGCAATAAACCATATTCAGTCTTGCTTTTTGACGAGGTAGAAAAGGCTCACCCAGACATCTTTAATGTACTCTTACAAGTTTTGGATGATGGTGTCTTGACGGATAGTAAAGGTCGCAAGGTTGACTTCTCCAATACCATTATCATCATGACGTCAAACCTTGGTGCGACAGCCCTTCGTGACGATAAGACAGTAGGCTTTGGAGCTAAGGACATTCGTTTTGACCAGGAAAATATGGAAAAACGTATGTTTGACGAGCTGAAAAAGGCTTATCGTCCAGAGTTTATTAACCGTATTGATGAGAAGGTAGTCTTCCATAGCTTGTCAAGTCAAGATATTCAGGACGTGGTTAAGATTATGGTCAAACCATTGATTGCAAGCCTGGCAGAAAAAGGAATTGATTTGAAACTTCAAGCATCTGCCCTTAAACTTCTAGCTCAGAAGGGATATGATCCAGAGATGGGAGCTCGTCCACTGCGCAGAACTCTGCAAACAGAAGTAGAGGACAAACTAGCAGAACTCCTTCTTACAGGTGAACTGAAAGAAGGTAAGACACTTAAGATTGGCGTCAAAGCTGGTCAATTGAAATTTGACATTGTATAAAAACAAGAACTAGGATACTACAGTTACAGTAGAGAGAAACCCTTCATTGCCATCAATGCAGAAAGGAAGTAGAAGATGATGAATCAAACTATTCCAACCGGGATGACAGAAAAAGAGTATTTTGAAGTTCATGCTAGTCAAGCTGAATTCTTAGACTGGTACCACAAGCAAGCACTCCCTCAGTACGAAAAACCAAGCGTGACTGTGGATATGGTAGCCTACTGCTTTGTAGAAGGGAAAATGAAGCTCTTTCTGATTCGTCGGAAGGCACATCCTTTTCAAAATTGTTTAGCGCTAGTTGGCGGATTTATGGATAAAGGGGAAGATGCTGCCCATGCTTGTCAACGTGAGGTAAAAGAAGAAATCAATCTTGAACTTCCACTAGAAAAGATTGAACAGCTAGTGACAGTATCGACTCCTGGCCGTGATCCTAGAGGTTGGACGGTTACCATTGCCCACTTGGTTTACCTACCGAGACAAGCAATTGATCTAGCTAAGGCTGGAGACGATGCAAAAGAAGTCGTTCTTGTAGATGTTGATTTTCACACAGGTAAGTGTTATTTGGATGGAAAAGAACTGGAAGAGAAGGACTTTGCATTTGACCACTTATCCATTATTCAAACATCCATCAAGAAAATTAAAAAAGCTATCGACTATGACCCTTGTTTCCTTTATCTACTAGATGATGAGTTCACAGTGGATGACGGCCTAGCTCTCATTGAGACTCTATGCCCAGAGAAATCCTGTACAAGTGATAGTTTCTTAGAGAAATATGGTCATAGCTTAGAGGAAGTTGGCTTTAAACGGATTCCTCAGAAGGAAGTTATCACTATTTATCGATTAAAATAAAAAGTGAGGTCGGAAAAATTTCCGGCCTCTTTTTGTTGTTATTTTTTGTTTAAGGATGTTTATCTTTTTTAGGATTACTCATAAAACGAATGAATAAATCTTTGTATTTGTATTTCAAATAATGTTCGTGTAAGTACATTAGAGACACATAGACAATCATGAAAATGGCAGTTAAATAGAACAAATCAAATGTTGTTTGAGCGTAATGAGTAGCAACTCCATAAGAAGAGAATGCACCAATGATCAACCAAGGAAGATATGTGTAATATTTCTTTGACATAAATCTACACCTCCAATATCCTATTTCAATTTTATTATAGCACTTCAAGAAAAAATGCAAGCGATTACACTTTTTAAAATATAGCACTTTATCAGGAAGAACTTTTTATGTTTTTTTAATTCTTTACGAATAAAAGATATAGGAGGAGTAAGAAGATAAATGTACTAAAAAAATAATTCTAAAAAAATTTTAGATAAATAGTTGACAGATTCAAAAACAAATATTACAATAATGTTACAAATATATTTCTTAACGTTTCAAAAATGTTACAAAGGAGCATAAAATGAAAAATAAAAATTCTATCAAATTAATGGCCGCAACTGTACTCGCTTCAACATTGCTATTAGGGGCTTGTGGTAATAAGAAAGAAAATACCACAAGTGATAGTTCTAGCAAGACAACACAAGCATCTTCTAGTTCTAAGGCCAGTTCTTCAAGTAAAGATAACAAAACTCAGAAGTCCTCAAGTTCAGCTTCATCAGAAAAAGCTAAGTCCTCTTCTGATCAGTCAACGTCTACCGCTAACCAAACGCAAGCAACACCAGCACCAGAAACAAAACAAAATCAAGAACCTTCTGCTAAGCAAACCCCTTCTCAAGCCCCATCCAATCATCAAGAAACACAAGCAAAACCGAATCAGTCAGCTTATGATCCAGCAACTGATCGTAAACTTCAAGACAAGCAGGCAGAACATAACAAACGTTATAAAGGTGTCTTGACTATGGTGGACAAAGATTTTTCGGCTGCGACTGGAAATTGGAAGGGTACTAATGGCGAAACAATTACAGTTTCACCAAGTGGCCAATTTACAGTAGAATCTGCTGATGGTAAGAAAGAAAACTACTCTATCCAAAGCTATTCTTATACCCTTGATGATGGGAAATACAATGCTGAAGTAGGTGGTGGAAAAGTCATCCAAATTACAACAGGTGCAGATGGTGCGGTATCTAGTGTTGTTCTGCTTCAACCATAGAATCTAGTGTTAAAATTTTTCTCAAAACAAATGAAAACCCGTAATTCAATCGAATTGACGGGTTTTTGTTGCATTTTATGCTTTTTCTAACTGCAAGAGTGCTTCAATTTCTGCCAGTGTGCTTGCTTGTGAAATAGCGCCACGAAGTTTAGCAGCTCCGGATGTACCACGGAGATAGTGAGGAGCTAGACCACGGAATTCACGGACAGCAACCTTTTCTCCCTTGAGATCAATCAAGCGTTTCAAGTGTTCATAAGCGATTTTCATTTTATCTTCGAAGGTCAAATCAGGAAGGATTTCTCCCGTTTCGAAGTAATGATTGATTTGATTGAAGAGATAAGGATTACCCATAGCAGCTCGACCAATCATGACGGCATCAGCACCGACTTCTTCGATGCGTTGTTTGGCATCTTGGACAGTGCGGATGTCACCATTAGCGATAAATGGAATCTTAGTCAGAGCTTGTGCAACCTTATGAAGAGTCTCAAGGTCCGCATGGCCAGTATACATTTGCTCGCGTGTACGACCGTGCATAGCAAGGGCAGAAACACCTGCAGCTTCAGCGGCAAGGGCATTTTCTACTGCTAGGGATGGGTCAGACCAGCCTGTACGCATTTTTGACAGTGAGAGGGATATCAAGGACTGATTGAACCTTGTTAATGATAGAATAGATCTTGTCTGGGTCCTTAAGCCACATAGCACCAGCCTCGTTTTTTTCACGATTTTTATTCACTGGGCAGCCCATGTTGATATCGACGATATCGGTCTTGGTATTTTTCTTGGATAAATTCTGCTGCGCGTGCGAGGCTATCTTCGTCACTACCAAAGAGCTGGATAGAAACTGGGTTCTCTCCTTCATCAATATGAAGCATATGAAGAGTTTTTTTCGTTGTTGTATTGGATACCCTTGTCAGAGACCATTTCCATGACCACAAGGCCAGCTCCGAGCTCTTTTGCAATGGTACGAAAGGCAGAGTTGGTTACTCCTGCCATGGGTGCTAAAACGGTACGATTGGGAATCTCAACATTACCAATCATAAAAGGTGTATTAAGATTTGCCACGAATGAGTTCCTCCAGGTCGTTTTCATCAAAATGATAAGTAGTTTGGCAGAATTGACAAGTAATCTCTGCCCCGTGATCTTCGTCTTTCATTTCCTGCAAATCTGAACTTGGAAGGCTGGCAAGAGCACCCATAAAGCGTTCTTTGCTACAGTCGCATTGGAAACGAATTTCTTCTTCAGACAGACGTTTGTATGATTCGTCGCCGTAGATAGCTTTGAGAAGGGCTTCGATATGGTCGTCACTCTCTAGCAGTGTTGAAATGGCTGGCATTTCTTGGATACGTTTTTCAAAACGGGCGATTTCTTCTTCCTTGGCATTTGGCAATACTTGTAGCAAGAAGCCACCAGAAACCTTGACCTTGTCATCTTCATCTAAAAGGACATTGAGTCCAACTGCTGACGGAGTTTGTTGGCTTTCTGTTAGGTAAAAAGCTAGGTCTTCGCCAATTTCTCCAGAGATAAGAGGCGTCATGGAATTATAAGGGTTTCCAGTACCGTAATCAGTAATAACTAGAAATTGTCCATTGCCGACAAAGGTCCCACTAGTACTTCACCAGTTGCAGTTTTTTTAATATCCACACTAGGGTTTTGTACATAACCTTTGACATTTCCCTTAGTATCTGCAACGGTGATGATGGCTCCGAGTGAGCTAGTTCCGAGGACTTTGACAGTAATTTTGGTATTTCCCTTTTCGTTTGCGGCGAGAATTTGACTGGCAATCAAAGTACGACCAAGTGCCACAGTTGAGCTAGCTTGAGTTTGATGTTTTTCTTGAGCAGTGCGGACGGTTTCAGTGCTGTCTAGTACATAAGCACGAAAAGATCCACTTTCTGATATTGTTTTAATAATTTTATCCATAGCTACTATTTTAGCATAAAAATGCCCAAAGGGGGAGCCGTGTGTTTGCTAGTCTTCCAAATTGCATGATTTAAAATTGTTTGCACTAGATAACAAAGGGATGATGTTTTTATTCCTAGCTTGGCTTGTCTTAAAATAAACTAAAATCAACTTCTAAAAAATGGTAAACAGTTGAAAATAAAGAGAATAAAGTGGTAAAATGGGAACAAGATAAAATAGTAATTGTATGCTTGCAAAAAAATTGATGAAAATTTACAGAAAAGAAATCAATCATGAATAAAAAGAAATCATACTATGTTTTTTTAGGGCAAACTGTCCTGTATTTTATTGTTTTGCTGGGTTTACTTTATTTCTTTAGTTATTTAGGGCAAAGTCAGGGAAGCTTTATTTACAATGAATTTTAGTTTAAGGAGAGAGCGTCGTGTCTAATAAGCCGATTAGAGATATGATTGAAATAATTGAGCATTTCGCTCAAACTCAGCCCAATTTTCCGGTATATAATGTTCTTGGAGAAGAGCATACCTATGGTCAATTGAAGGCTGATTCAGATAGCTTGGCTGCAGCTATTGATCGACTATATTTGCCTGAGAAATCTCCTGTAGTAGTTTTTGGTGGTCAAGAGTATGAGATGTTGGCTACTTTTGTGGCCTTGACCAAATCTGGCCATGCCTATATCCCAATTGATAGCCACTCTGCCTTGGAGCGTGTGTCTGCTATTCTTGAAGTAGCAGAGCCAAGCTTGATTATTGCCATCAATGAATTCCCATTGAAAAACCCAGCTGCTCCGATCATGTCCTTGGAGCAAGTGCGTGAAGCTTATAAGGCTCAGTATACCTATGACTTGCAACATCCTGTCAAAGGGGATGATAACTACTACATCATCTTTACCTCAGGGACAACTGGGAAACCAAAAGGGGTGCAAATTTCGCACTATAACTTGCTCAGCTTTACCAACTGGATGATTACAGACAAGGAATTTGCAACGCCAGAGCGTCCGCAAATGTTGGCGCAACCACCCTATTCCTTTGACTTGTCTGTCATGTATTGGGCACCGACCTTGGCTCTTGGAGGAACCCTTTTTGCTCTTTCATCAGCCATCACTCAAGACTTCAAACAACTCTTTGCAACTATCTTTTCTCTTCCGATTGCGATCTGGACTTCAACACCATCTTTCGCAGATATGGCCATGTTGTCTGAGGATTTCAATGCTGAAAAGATGCCAGGGATCACCCATTTCTACTTTGATGGGGAAGAGTTGACCGTTAAAACCGCTCAGAAATTGCGCGAGCGTTTCCCAAATGCGCGCATCATCAATGCCTACGGTCCAACGGAAGCGACGGTAGCTTTGTCGGCAGTGGCTATTACAGATGAGATGTTAGCTACTTTGAAACGTCTGCCGATTGGTTACACCAAAGAAGATTCTCCAACCTTCATTATTGATGAGGCAGGAAACAAATTGCCAAATGGTGAGCAAGGGGAGATCATCGTATCTGGCCCAGCCGTTTCAAAAGGTTATATGAATAATCCAGAGAAAACAGCAGAAGCCTTCTTCGAATTTGAAGGCCTTCCAGCCTACCATACGGGAGATGTCGGAACCATGACGGATGAAGGTCTCCTTCTCTATGGTGGACGGATGGACTTCCAAATCAAGTTTAACGGTTATCGTATCGAGCTAGAGGATGTCTCTCAAAACTTGAACAAATCGAAGTATATTGACTCAGCAGTCGCAGTACCGCGTTATAATAAAGATCACAAGGTCCAAAATCTCTTGGCCTATGTTATCTTAAAAGATGGCGTTAAAGAACAATTTGAGCGCGAAATTGATATCACGAAAGCTATCAAGGAAGACTTGGAAGATATTATGATGTCTTATATGATGCCATCTAAGTTTCTTTACAGGGAGGAATTGCCACTGACTCCAAATGGCAAGATTGATATCAAAGGATTGATTAACGAGGTGAATAATAGATGATGGATTTCCTGAAACAGCTGCCTCATATTGAGCCGTATGGGAATCCGCAGTACTTTTTGTACGTGATTACTGCTACCTTGCCAATCTTTATCGGTCTTTTTTTCAAAAAACGCTTTGCCTGGTATGAAATATTGGTTAGTTTGTTCTTTATCGTTACTATGTTGACGGGTGGCAAGACTAATCAAATAGCTGCCTTAGGAATTTATCTGATATGGCAAATATTACTCGTACTTTTTTACAAGCAGTATCGAAAAGTCCGAGATGGAAAATGGATTTTCTATCTTGTTAGTCTGTTGTCTTTACTTCCAATCATATTTGTAAAGGCGCAAACAGCCATTAACGGAACACAATCCTTGCTGGGTTTTATCGGAATTTCTTATTTGACATTTCGTTCGGTGGGAATTATTATCGAACTTAGAGATGGAGTCATTAAGGATTTGAAGATGTGGGAGTATTTGCGTTTTCTTCTCTTTATGCCAACATTTTCAAGTGGTCCTATTGATCGTTTCAAACGTTTTAATGAAAATTATAAGACGATACCAGAGCGCGATGAGTTGCTAGATATGCTAGCCGAATCCGTTCGGTATATCATGTGGGGATTTCTGTATAAATTTATCCTAGCTCATATTCTAGGCGAGATTTTATTGCCACCGCTAAAGAATTTAGCTCTACAAACAGGAGGCGTCTTTAACTATTATGTAGTGGCCATCATGTACACATTTGGTTTGGAGCTCTTCTTTGACTTTGCAGGTTACTCTATGTTTGCTTTAGCAATTTCAAATCTGATGGGGATTCGTAGTCCGATCAACTTCAACAGACCTTTCTTGTCGAGAGATTTGAAGGAGTTTTGGAATCGTTGGCACATGAGTTTATCCTTCTGGTTCCGTGACTTTGTCTTTATGCGCATGGTCATGGTGATGACGAGAAAGAAACTTTTTAAGAATCGAAATGTGACCTCAAGTGTCGCCTATATCCTGAACATGCTCCTTATGGGGTTCTGGCATGGGATAACTTGGTTTTACATCGCCTACGGACTCTTTCATGGAGTGGGCTTAGTCATTAATGATGCTTGGGTTCGAAAGAAAAAAACGCTCAATAAAGAACGTAAGAAAGCAGGGCAACCTCCCTTGCCTGAGAACCGTTGGGTTCAGTTGCTTGGCATGGTGATAACCTTCCATGTCGTGATGGTTTCATTCTTAATCTTCTCTGGATTTTTGAATGATTTATGGTTTAAAAAATAAAAGGAATTAAAAAATGGATATCAAATCAGAAGTTATTGAAATTATTGATGAATTGTTTATGGAAGATGTTTCTGACATGATGGATGAGGATCTTTTTGATGCGGGTGTCTTGGACAGTATGGGAACAGTTGAATTGATCGTGGAAATCGAAAATCGCTTTGATATTCGTGTCCCAGTTACAGAATTTGGTCGTGATGACTGGAATACAGCTAATAAAATCGTAGCAGGAATTGCGGAGTTAAAGAATGCTTAAGCGTTTGTGGGTGATTTTCGGGCCACTCCTTGTAGCAGGTATGTTGGTTCTACTACTCATCTTTTTCTATCCTAGTAGCAAAAGTCACAATCTTATGGATGAGAAATACTCTGCGGCCTCAATAAGTGCAGAAAGCTTAAGGAGAGAAGCCAAAAAGTGAGAGCTCTCACAGACCCTGATATGCGTTTTATCCCTTTCTTTGGGTCAAGTGAATGGATCCGTTTTGACAGTATGCATCCAGGTGTATTAGCTGAAAAGTATAATCGTTCTTATCGTCCTTATTTTATGGGGCAGGCAGGAGCGGCTTCTCTTAGTCAGTATTTTGGGATGCAACAAATCACACCTGAACTTAAAAATAAACAAGCTGTATTTGTAATCTCTCCACAGTGGTTTACAAAAGAGGATCATGATCCGACTATTTTTCAAACATATTTTAATAATGATCAGTTGACTGCCTTTTTGGAGAATCAATCTGGGGATGTTGCCTCTCAATATGCGGCTAGTAGACTCTTAAAGCTAAATCCAAGAGTTCCGATGAAAGGAATTGTTGAGAAACTGGCTAATAATGAACAGTTGTCAGACTTTGATCAAACGATGGTAAATCTCTCTGCCGAGTTCAATGAAAGACAAGCTGCCCTTTTTGGTCAATTCTCTATTCGAGGCCAATTAAAGTATAAAGATCATATTGAAAAATATTTGAATAGCCTCCCGGATCAATTTTCGTATGAAGAATTGGAAAATATTGCACGTAATGACGCAGAAGCAAATACGACCAATAATGATTTGGGAATGGAGAATCACTTCTACAATACTCAACTAAAGAAGGATTTGAAAAAGTGGGAAGGGTATCAAAAAAATTACAACTTCCTCCAGTCAAGGGAATACAATGATTTACAGTTAGTGCTCGATCAATTTGCAAAATCTAAGGTCAATGTGCTCTTTGTCTTTCAACCTGTCAATAAAAAATGGATGGATTATACAGGTTTGAGTGAGGAGATGTATCAACACTCTGTCGAAAAAATTCGTTACCAGTTGGAGAGTCAAGGTTTCACCAATATTGCTGATTTTTCAAAAAACGGTGGAGATCCCTACTTTGTTAAGGATACGATTCATATTGGTTGGTTAGGCTGGTTGGCGTTTGATAAGGTTGTAAATCCTTTTTTGAGCAATCCAACAACAGCACCTAGTTACCAAATGAATGACCGCTTCTTTAGCCAAGATTGGGCGGATTACGATGGTAACATCAAAGATTTTCAATAAATAGCAAAAGAGTCTGAACCTTGGTTTGGGCTTTTTGTAATCAATGAATTTTGGGTAAAGGTCAGTATAGTAGTGAAGTTTCTATTTGAATGAAGGAAGTAAAAAGTCTGCAGAGGAAATGAAAACATATCAGATGTTTTCATTTTTTTTCTTGACTTTTAACTGGGATGTGATATACTTAACTGGTAAAGAAATGAAGTAAAAATCTTGTATTTTAAAGTAATTCTGTTCTGAGAAAGGAGCAAATCATGAGACAGTTGGCGAAGGATATTGATCAATTTTTAAATGAGATTATCCTAAAAGCTGAAAACCAGCATGAAATTTTGATTGGTCATTGCACGAGTGATGTGGCTTTGACAAATACCCAGGAGCATATCCTGATGCTATTATCAGAAGAATCATTAACCAATTCTGAGTTAGCTCGACGTCTCAATGTCAGTCAAGCTGCTGTCACTAAGGCTATCAAATCCTTGATTAAAGAGGGTATGCTTGAAACCTCTAAGGATCCCAAGGATGCTCGAGTGATTTTTTATCAATTGACAGATTTGGCTCGACCTATCGCAGAAGAACACCATCACCATCATGAACATACCCTCTCGATCTATGAGCAGGTTGCTACTCAATTTACACCAAACGAGCAACAAATTATCCAGCGGTTTTTAACTGCTTTAGTAGGAGAAATCAAGTAATGAGATACATCACGGTAGAGGATTTGTCCTTCTATTATGACAAGGAGCCTGTGCTTGAACACATCAATTATAGTGTTGATAGTGGGGAGTTTGTCACTCTAACTGGAGAGAACGGAGCAGCCAAGACAACGCTAATCAAGGCTAGTCTTGGAATTCTTCAACCACGAATTGGGAAAGTAACCATCTCAAAGACAAATATTCATGGGAAAAAGTTAAGAATCGCCTATCTTCCTCAGCAGATAGCCAGTTTAATGCAGGTTTTCCTAGTACTGTTTATGAGTTTGTCAAATCAGGTCGCTACCCAAGAAAGGGCTGGTTCCGTCGTCTGAATGCCCACGATGAAGAACATATCAAGGCTAGTTTAAACTCTGTCGGCATGTGGGAACATCGGGATAAACGGATTGGCTCTCTCTCTGGTGGGCAAAAGCAAAGAGCGGTTATTGCACGTATGTTTGCTTCAGATCCAGATATCTTTATCTTGGATGAGCCGACAACAGGGATGGATGCAGGTACCAAGAATGAATTTTATGAGCTCATGCATCATAGTGCCCACCATCATGGTAAGGCTGTTTTGATGATTACTCACGATCCTGAAGAAGTCAAGGATTACGCAGATCGCAATATCCACCTTGTTCGTGACCAAGATTCGCCATGGCGTTGCTTCAATGTCCATGAAAGTGACCAGGAGGTGGAGCATGCTTAATCTATTGTCTTATGATTTTATGCAGCGAGCCTTTTTGGCAGTTATTGCCATGAGTCTCTTTTCACCAGTTCTGGGGACATTCCTTATCTTGCGTCGTCAAAGTCTCATGAGTGATACTCTGAGTCACGTCTCGCTTTCAGGGGTTGCCTTTGGCTTGGTTTTAGGAATTTCTCCGACCATTTCAACCATTGCTATTGTCTTGATTGCGGCGGTCTTTCTTGAGTATCTCCGCACGATTTACAAGAGCTTTATGGAGATTGGAACTGCTATCCTCATGTCGACGGGTCTTGCAGTTTCACTCATTGTTATGAGTAAGGGTAAGAGCTCTAGCTCGATGAGTTTGGATCAATATCTGTTTGGTTCTATTGTGACCATCAGTCAAGAACAGGTAATTGGACTCTTTGTCATTGCAGCGGTTGTACTAATCCTGACCTTCCTCTTTTTAAGACCCATGTATATCCTGACCTTTGACGAGGACACAGCTTTTGTAGATGGTTTACCTGTACGTACCATGTCTATCCTCTTTAACATGGTAACGGGTGTGGCCATTGCACTCATGATTCCAGCTGCAGGAGCACTCTTGGTATCGACCATCATGGTCCTACCAGCTAGTATCGCGTTGCGCTTAGGGAAAAACTTTAGTTCGGTGATGATTCTTGCCAGTGTTATTGGATTTCTAGGTATGGTGGCGGGACTTTATATATCCTATTATGCAGAGACACCACCGAGTGCAAGTATTACCATTATCTTTGTAGTTGTCTTTTTGTTAGTCAGCTTACTCAAACGTTTTATCAAATAGGAGAAGAAAATGAAAAAACTAGGCCTACTTTTGGCAAGTTTTGTGACAGTGTTCTTAGTCGCTTGTTCCAATCAAAAACAAGCAGACGGGAAATTAAATATCGTCACAACTTTTTACCCTGTATACGAATTTACCAAGCAAGTAGCAGGAGATACAGCCAATGTCGAACTCTTAATCGGAGCTGGGACAGAACCACATGATTATGAACCATCGCTAAGGCAGTCGCTAAAATTCAAGACGCCGATGCCTTTGTTTATGAGAATGAGAACATGGAAACATGGGTTCCAAAACTTTTAGATTCACCAGATGAGAAAAAAGTAAAAACAATCAAGGCTACTGGAGATATGTTGCTTCTTCCAGGAAGTGAAGAAGAGGAAGACCATGTTCATGGCGAAGAAGGTCATCATCACGAGTATGATCCTCATGTATGGTTGTCTCCTGCGCGTGCAATCAAACTTGTAGAACATATCCGTGATAGTCTTTCAGCTGACTATCCAGATAAGAAGGGGACTTTTGAGCAAAATGCAGCAGCCTATATCGAAAAACTACAAGCCTTGGATAAGGCTTATGCTGAAGGACTTTCTAATGCTAAGCAAAAGAGTTTTGTGACTCAACACGCTGCCTTTCGTTACCTAGCCTTAGATTACGGACTCAATCAAGTCTCTATCTCAGGTCTTTCACCAGATGCGGAGCCTTCAGCAAGCCGTTTGGCAGAATTGACCGAGTACATCAAGAAAAACAAAATCTCTTATATCTACTTTGAAGAAAATGCTTCTCAAGCCCTAGCCAATACCCTCTCAAAAGAAACAGGAGTGAAGTTAGATGTTCTGAATCCTCTTGAAAGCTTGACCGAAGAGGACATGAAGGCTGGAGAAAACTATATCTCTGTCATGGAGAAAAACCTCAAGTCTCTCAAGCAGACAACTGATCAGGCAGGAGCAGAGATTGAACCAGAAAAGGCAGAGGAAACTAAAACCGTTCAAAATGGCTACTTTGAGGATGCAGATGTTAAGGATCGTACTTTGAGTGATTATGCTGGCAACTGGCAGTCAGTCTATCCTTTCCTTGAAATGGGACTCTTGACCAAGTATTTGACTACAAGGCTAAATTGACTGGTAAGATGACCAAGGATGAGTATAAGGCCTACTATCAAAAGGGTTACCAAACAGACGTGACCAAGATTAACATCACGGATAACACTATGGAATTCATCCAAGGTGGCCAAAGTAAGAAATATACTTACAAGTATGTCGGCAAGAAAATCTTGACTTATAAGAAAGGGAATCGTGGAGTACGCTTCCTCTTTGAAGCGACTGATGCAGACGCCGGACAATTCAAGTATGTTCAATTCAGCGACCACAATATTGCTCCAGTCAAGGCAGAGCATTTCCATATCTTCTTTGGAGGCACTAGCCAAGAAGCCCTCTTTGAAGAGATGGACAACTGGCCAACTTACTATCCAGATGGCTTATCAGGTCAAGAGATTGCCCAAGAAATGTTGGCTCATTAAATCCAAACAATCCTTCCTACATGGGGAGGATTTTTCTTGTTTTATCAGCGTTGAGCTTTTGGATTGACATTAGCTGAGAGGGGAGTATAACAGATGTAACAATAAAAGTTACAACAAAGGAGCTTTTCTATGGTTTACGAATATAATAGTCGCATTCATTTGGCTGAAGTAGCTTTAAATGTCAAGGACTTAGAAAGTCAGACAGCATTTTATCATCAATTGCTAGGTTTGGAAATAGTACATCAATCGGAAGAGGAGGTTCTCTTAGGTGCGGGAGAAAAACCGCTTGTGAAGCTTATTCAAACAGAAAATACAGGCAATCCTAAGCAGAGCTACGGTCTTTACCATATGGCCTTGCTTTTGCCGACTCGTGAAGATTTGGCTAATGTTTTTAAACACTTGTTAGACTTAAAGATCCCATTAGTTGGTGGAGCTGATCATGGTTATAGTGAGGCAATCTATTTAGAGAACTTAGAGGGTAATGGGATTGAACTCTACAGAGATAAACCGATGACAGACTGGGATATTCGTGAAGATGGCCGTATTATCGGTGTGACAGAAGAACTCTCTGCTCAAGATATCTACCAACTAGGAAAAGAAATAGAGCTTTTTGCAATCGCAGGAGGCACTCGCATGGGTCATGTTCACCTATCCGTTAAGAATAGCCGAGAAGCGAGTGCATTCTACCAAGAGTCTCTTGGTCTTGAAGATAAATTCACGATTCCACATGCCAGTTGGATTGCATCGGGAGATTACCATCATCATCTAGCAGTTAATGAATGGGGAGGTAAAAACTTAGCTCCTCGTGAGCAAGGAATGGCAGGCCTAGCCTACTATGTAGTTGAAGTTGAGAATAAAGAGTATTTGGTCAATTTGTTTGCGCAAGCACAGGATCGGCACGGGCAGCTTCAGTGGATTTCCTCTTCAGAGTTCTCTATTACAGATAAAGATGGGCTTGTTACTCATGTGAGAGTGGGGGCTAGAAGACTTTGACTACTAAAAAAGTGATACTTTTGACAAAGCCCTTTATTAGAGATATAATGTAGAAAAATCGTTTAAGGATAAAGAGATGACAAAATCAAAGTACATTACACGCCTCAAACGCTCAGAAGGTCAATTGCGTGGCATCCAAAAGATGATGGAGGAAGAGCGTGATTGTGTCGATATCATTACTCAATTAACAGCAGTTCGATCCAGTGTTGATCGTATTATTGAACTGATGATAACGGAGAATTTAACAGCTTGCATTAACGACCCTCTAGAGGATCCTCAAGCACAGAAGGAAAGATTGGAAAGGCAGTTAAATACTTGATTAAACGCAAGTAATTAAAAATAGACGTTTCTTCTAAATAGTGATTAAATGATTAAAAGAGCAGTTGGTTTTCTTGGAATTAGACCAATTGCTCTTTTTGAATTTTATTTATTCTACATCACCAGGCCATTGGTTCATGCCGCCTTCTACATTGGTAACGGTGAGACCTTGGGCGCTGAGAAATTGACAGGCAGAGGCAGAACGTACTCCACCTTGACAGATGACATGGTATTCATGGTCAGGTTTGAGTTCTTTGTAGCCTTGCTCCAAGGTACTTAACGGAAGATTTTTGGCAGCTGGTGCATGTCCTGCTTGGAATTCATGTACTTCACGGACATCGATAAGATCTAGATTTTCATTTTGATATTTTTCATAAAAGTCAGCCATGCTGATATTAGTTACCATATTCTACTCCTTCTGGGTTAGCCATTTTGTATAGTGAATAAGCGCCGTCAAGGTTTTGGACGGTAAATCCTGCTTGCTTGAGGATACGCTCTGCGATATAGCTGCGCAAACCACTGTGACAGCTAACGATGTAGGCTTGGTTCTTGTCTAGTTCATCCAAGCGTTCCCGTAGTTCGTTTAGGGGGATGTGGATGGTGTCAACCTTAAGTCGACCACTTTGGTATTCGCTACTGGTCCGTACATCCAGGAATTTCTTGCCAGTAGCTATTTCATCTTCTAGCTGGTACCACTGTATATTGTCGCTCAGACCTTCGATAAGGTTTAAGGCTGCGTATCCCAGCATATTTACTGGATCTTTGGCAGAACCAAATGGTGGTGCATAGGTGAACTCTAACTCTGGCAAGTCAAAGACGGTGAGATTTGCCTTGATAGCAGTTGCTAGGATATCGATTCTCTTGTCAACACCTTTCTTCCCAACTCCTTGGGCGCCATAGATTTTGCCACTGGTTGGGTCAAAGAGGAGCTTTAAGGTCATATCAGTAGCACCTGGATAATAACCAGCGTGGTCTTTCCCGCTGACATGAATTGCCTTGTATGGGAGTTGATTGTCACTAAGAGTGCGCTCGCTAAGACCTGTCGAAGCAGCGGAATACCAAAAGCACGAACGATAGCAGTACCGATACTACCCTTGTTTTTTTGCGCTCCATTCCAGCAATTATGTCTCGCCACTTGACGTCCTTGACGGTTTACAGGAGAAGCTAGTGAGATGATAGTATCTTCCATGAGGCGTCTGAGACGAGTCGCCACTGACATACCACCTGCAACTCATCCAACAATGATAATCTTCATTGAGTTTCTTCCTTTTAGTTCTATATAGTTTCGCCTGTCCAAGCGATCATACCGCCTCGGACGTTGATAACATCATAGCCTTTTTTCTTGAGCTTTTTAGCAGCCATCTTACTTCGGATACCAGAATGACAGATGACATAGAGAGTTTCTTTTGTCGCAGGTGTGTAAGATCCGATTTCGGTTAGAGGAATATTCTTTGCATTTTTGATATGACCTTTACGGAATTCCGTAGGCGTCCGAACGTCCAATAGCTGAATCGGTTCCTTGAGTTTAGCTTCTAATTCGCTGGTAGAAATACTATCAATTTTTGTAAATAAGTAAAACATAGGCACCTCCAAATATACCCGCACAGGGTATATTAAACCACTAAGAAGTGCTTTTGTCAAGCAAGTTGAATTGATCAGCATTCTTTCTTATTTAGAAAAATTTTTGTGCTTTTCCAGTATGTTAGATGATCCCCTACAAACAAGGGAGAATCGTTTTTTCAGTTGGTTGGCAGGATATATCATACAAGTGATTCTAATTATTCAAGAACGAACCTCTGAAAACAATCTTTTCAGAAACAACTTACAACTATACCAAAGCAAGAAAAAACCGTCAAAGGACTTGAAAAATTAGAGAAAATCGGGTATAATATAAGTAATCATTTGTCGTAGGTTTTGTCTGAAATATTGTCCGGACAAGGCTCACAGCAGTTAAATCTCCTGAAAAAAGTCGGATTTAACTGCTCTTTTTGTGCTTTTTTTCGGGATTTTTTGCATCTGTAACAGAGATTTAAAGATTCTGAAAATTACCCAAAGAGGATAAGTTGATAGGGGTTTTAGAACCATCTAACGATAATTATTAGCTTAGGCGACTAAGCTTGGAACTTTATTTACAAAGGAGAATCATCTTGGCTGGACATGACGTTCAATACGGGAAACATCGTACCCGTCGTAGTTTTTCAAGAATTAAAGAAGTTCTTGACTTACCAAATTTGATTGAAATTCAAACTGATTCATTCAAAGATTTCCTAGACCATGGTCTGAAGGAAGTGTTTGAAGATGTATTGCCAATTTCAAACTTTACTGACACTATGGAGTTAGAGTTTGTTGGCTACGAAATCAAAGAACCAAAATACACGCTTGAAGAAGCTCGCATCCATGATGCAAGTTATTCAGCACCAATCTTTGTAACTTTCCGCTTGATCAACAAAGAAACAGGCGAAATCAAAACTCAAGAAGTCTTCTTTGGTGATTTCCCAATCATGACTGAGATGGGTACTTTCATCATCAACGGTGGTGAACGTATCATCGTATCACAGTTGGTGCGTTCTCCAGGTGTTTACTTTAATGACAAGGTAGACAAAAACGGTAAAGTGGGCTACGGTTCAACTGTTATCCCTAACCGTGGAGCTTGGTTGGAACTTGAAAGTGACTCAAAAGACATCGCCTACACTCGTATCGACCGTACTCGTAAGATTCCATTTACGACCTTGGTTCGTGCGCTTGGTTTCTCAGGTGATGACGAAATCTTTGATATCTTTGGTGACAGCGAATTGGTTCGCAACACTGTTGAAAGATATCCATAAAAACCCAATGGACTCTCGTACGGACGAAGCTTTGAAAGAGATTTATGAGCGTCTTCGTCCAGGTGAACCAAAAACTGCTGAGAGTTCACGTACCTTGCTTGTGGCTCGTTTCTTCGATCCACGTCGTTATGACTTGGCAGCTGTTGGGCGCTACAAGATCAACAAGAAACTCAATATCAAGAACCGTTTGTTGAACCAAACAATTGCTGAACCATTGGTAGACCCAGAAACTGGTGAAATCTTGGTTGAAAAAGGTACTGTCATGACTCGCGATGTCATCGAAAGTATCGAAGGCCACTTGGATGGTGACTTGAACAAGATTGTCTACACTCCAAATGACTCAGCGGTATTGACAGAACCAGTCGTACTCCAAAAATTCAAGGTTGTAGCACCAACTGATCCAGATCGTGTTGTAACAATCATCGGTAATGCAAATCCAGACGATAAAGTTCGCACAATCACTCCAGCAGACATCCTTGCTGAAATGAGCTACTTCCTTAACTTGGCTGAAGGTATCGGTCGCATCGATGATATCGATCACCTTGGAAACCGTCGTATCCGTGCCGTTGGTGAATTGCTTGCCAACCAAGTGCGTCTTGGACTTTCAAGGATGGAACGTAATGTTCGTGAACGTATGTCTGTTCAAGATAACGAAGTATTAACACCTCAACAAATCATTAACATCCGTCCAGTAACTGCGGCAATCAAAGAATTCTTTGGTTCATCTCAATTGTCACAGTTCATGGACCAACACAACCCACTTTCTGAGTTGTCACACAAACGTCGTTTGTCTGCCTTAGGACCTGGTGGTTTGACACGTGACCGCGCTGGATATGAAGTGCGTGACGTGCACTACACTCACTATGGTCGTATGTGTCCAATCGAAACACCTGAAGGACCAAACATCGGTTTGATCAACAACTTGTCTTCATACGGACACCTTAATAAGTATGGCTTCATTCAAACACCATACCGCAAGGTTGATCGTGCGACTGGTAAAGTAACCAACGAAATCGTTTGGTTGACTGCCGATGAAGAAGATGAGTACACAGTTGCTCAAGCTAACTCAAAATTGAACGCAGATGGAACTTTTGCAGAAAGTTGTCATGGGACGTCACCAAGGGGTTAACCAAGAATATCCAGCATCAAGTGTCGATTACATGGACGTTTCTCCTAAACAGGTAGTTGCCGTTGCGACAGCATGTATTCCATTCTTGGAAAACGATGACTCCAACCGTGCCCTCATGGGTGCCAACATGCAACGTCAGGCTGTGCCATTGATTGACCCTAAAGCACCATTCGTTGGTACTGGTATGGAATATCAAGCAGCCCATGACTCTGGAGCAGCTGTTATTGCTCAATATGATGGTAAAGTTACTTATGCAGATGCGGATAAGGTAGAGGTTCGTCGTGAAGATGGTTCCCTTGATGTTTACCATATCCAAAAATTCCGTCGTTCAAACTCAGGTACTGCCTACAACCAACGTACCCTTGTAAAAGTTGGCGATGTCGTTGAAAAAGGCGACTTTATCGCTGATGGACCTTCTATGGAAAAAGGTGAAATGGCGCTTGGACAAAACCCAATCGTTGCCTACATGACATGGGAAGGTTACAACTTCGAGGATGCCGTTATCATGAGCGAACGCTTGGTGAAAGATGATGTCTATACATCTGTCCACCTCGAAGAATACGAATCAGAAACACGTGATACAAAGCTTGGGCCTGAAGAAATCACTCGTGAAATTCCAAACGTTGGTGAAGATGCCCTTAAGGACCTTGACGAAATGGGTATCATCCGTATCGGTGCTGAGGTTAAAGAAGGGGATATCCTTGTAGGTAAGGTAACACCTAAGGGTGAAAAAGACCTTTCTGCTGAAGAACGCCTCTTGCACGCTATCTTCGGAGACAAATCTCGTGAAGTTCGTGACACTTCTCTTCGTGTACCACACGGTGCCGACGGTGTCGTTCGTGATGTTAAATCTTTACACGTGCAAATGGTGATGAATTGCAATCTGGTGTCAACATGCTAGTTCGCGTCTACATCGCTCAAAAACGTAAGATCAAGGTCGGAGATAAGATGGCCGGACGTCACGGGAACAAAGGGGTTGTCTCTCGTATCGTTCCTGTAGAGGACATGCCTTATCTTCCAGATGGAACTCCAGTCGATATCATGTTGAACCCTCTTGGGGTACCATCACGTATGAATATCGGTCAGGTTATGGAACTTCACCTTGGTATGGCAGCTCGTACACTTGGTATTCACATCGCAACACCAGTCTTTGACGGAGCAAGTTCAGAAGACCTCTGGGACACTGTTAAAGAAGCAGGTATGGATAGTGATGCCAAGACAATCCTTTACGATGGACGTACTGGAGAACCATTTGATAACCGTGTGTCAGTTGGTGTCATGTATATGATCAAACTTCACCACATGGTTGATGATAAATTGCACGCTCGTTCAGTCGGACCATACTCAACCGTCACCCAACAACCACTCGGAGGTAAAGCTCAGTTTGGTGGACAACGTTTCGGTGAGATGGAGGTTTGGGCGCTTGAAGCCTATGGTGCGTCAAATGTCCTTCAAGAAATCTTGACTTACAAATCTGACGATATCAACGGACGTTTGAAAGCTTATGAAGCTATTACTAAAGGAAAACCAATTCCAAAACCAGGTGTTCCAGAATCATTCCGAGTTCTTGTAAAAGAATTGCAATCTCTTGGTCTTGACATGCGTGTCCTTGACGAAGATGATCAAGAAGTGGAACTTCGTGACCTTGATGAAGGAATGGACGAAGATGTCATCCACGTAGATGACCTTGAAAAAGCTCGCGAAAGAGCAGCTCAAGAGGCAAAAGCAGCCTTTGAAGCTGAAGAAAATGCAAAAGCGGAAGCAACAGAAGAAGCTGCTGAACAAGAATAAGCAGTTCACTTAAAATAGAAAGGGAAGAAATAGTGGTTGATGTAAATCGTTTTAAAAGTATGCAAATCACACTAGCTTCTCCAAGCAAAGTCCGTTCATGGTCTTATGGAGAAGTCAAAAAACCTGAAACAATCAATTACCGTACGTTGAAACCAGAACGTGAAGGGCTCTTTGACGAAGTGATCTTTGGTCCTACAAAAGACTGGGAATGTGCTTGTGGTAAATACAAACGCATTCGCTACAGAGGGATTGTTTGTGACCGTTGTGGTGTTGAAGTAACGCGTACAAAAGTTCGTCGTGAACGTATGGGACACATCGAGTTGAAAGCTCCTGTATCTCATATCTGGTATTTCAAGGGGATTCCAAGCCGTATGGGCTTGACCCTTGATATGAGCCCTCGTGCCCTCGAGGAAGTTATCTACTTTGCTGCTTACGTGGTGATCGATCCGAAAGATACACCACTTGAGCACAAATCTATCATGACAGAGCGTGAATACCGTGAACGCTTGCGTGAATATGGTCAAGGATCATTCGTTGCCAAAATGGGTGCAGAAGCGATCCAAGACCTTTTGAAACAAGTTGATCTTGAAAAAGAAATTGCTGAACTCAAAGAAGAGTTGAAAACAGCTACTGGACAAAAACGTGTCAAAGCAATCCGCCGTTTGGATGTTTTAGATGCTTTTTACAAGTCTGGAAATAAACCTGAATGGATGGTTCTTAATATCCTTCCAGTTATTCCACCAGATCTTCGTCCAATGTTGCAGTTGGATGGTGGCCGTTTTGCCTCATCTGACTTGAATGACCTTTACCGCCGTGTTATCAACCGTAACAACCGTTTGGCTCGTTTGCTTGAGTTGAATGCACCAGGTATTATCGTTCAAAACGAAAAACGTATGTTGCAAGAAGCAGTTGATGCTTTGATTGACAATGGTCGTCGTGGTCGTCCAATCACAGGACCAGGTAGTCGTCCGCTTAAGTCATTGAGCCACATGCTCAAAGGTAAACAAGGACGTTTCCGTCAAAACTTGCTCGGTAAACGTGTTGACTTCTCAGGACGTTCCGTTATCGCCGTTGGTCCAACTCTTAAGATGTACCAATGTGGTGTGCCACGTGAAATGGCCATAGAGCTCTTTAAACCGTTTGTTATGCGTGAAATCGTAGCTCGTGATATCGTTCAAAACGTTAAAGCAGCTAAACGCTTGGTAGAACGTGGGGATGAACGTATCTGGGATATCCTCGAAGAAGTCATCAAAGAACACCCAGTTCTTTTGAACCGCGCACCTACCCTTCACCGTTTGGGTATCCAAGCCTTTGAGCCTGTCTTGATTGACGGTAAAGCCCTTCGCTTACACCCACTTGTCTGTGAAGCCTACAATGCCGACTTTGACGGTGACCAAATGGCCATCCACGTACCGCTTTCAGAAGAAGCCCAAGCAGAAGCGCGTATCCTCATGCTTGCTGCTGAGCACATCTTGAACCCTAAAGATGGTAAACCAGTTGTTACACCATCTCAGGACATGGTTTGGGGAACTACTACTTGACCATGGAAGAAGCTGGTCGTGAAGGTGAAGGAATGGTCTTCAAAGACCGTGACGAAGCTGTCATGGCTTACCGCAATGGTTATGTTCACCTTCACTCACGTGTAGGTATCGCAACTGATAGCTTGAACAAACCATGGACAGAAGAGCAAAAACACAAAATCTTGCTTACAACTGTCGGTAAAATTCTCTTCAACGATATCATGCCAGAAGGTCTACCTTACTTGCAAGAGCCAACAAATGCGAACTTGACAGAAGGTGTTCCTGCTAAGTACTTCTTGCCATTAGGTGGGAATATCAAGGAAGCTATTAGCCAACTTGAAATTAACCCACCATTCAAGAAGAAAAACCTTGGAAATATCATCGCTGAAATCTTCAAACGTTTCCGTACGACTGAGACTTCTGCCCTACTTGACCGTATGAAGAACCTCGGTTACCACCACTCAACTCTTGCTGGTTTGACAGTGGGTATTGCCGATATTCCAGTCGTTGAAGACAAGGCTGAAATCATCGAAGAATCACATAAACGTGTAGAACAAATCACCAAACAATTCCGTCGTGGTATGATCACAGATGACGAGCGCTATAACGCTGTTACAGCTGAATGGCGTGCTGCCCGTGAAAAATTGGAGAAACGTTTGGTTGCTAACCAAGATCCTAAGAACCCAATCGTTATGATGATGGACTCTGGAGCCCGTGGTAACATCTCAAACTTCTCACAGCTTGCCGGTATGCGTGGTCTGATGGCTGCTCCGAACGGACGTATCATGGAATTGCCAATCCTTTCAAACTTCCGCGAAGGTTTGTCAGTACTTGAAATGTTCTTCTCAACTCACGGTGCTCGTAAAGGTATGACCGATACGGCCCTTAAGACAGCCGACTCAGGTTACTTGACTCGTCGTTTGGTTGACGTTGCCCAAGACGTGATTATTCGTGAGGACGACTGTGGAACTGACCGTGGTCTCTTGATCCGTTCTATCACTGAAGGTAAAGAGATGATTGAGTCTCTTGAAGAACGTCTCAATGGTCGTTACACTAAGAAAACTGTTAAGCATCCAGAAACTGGTGCAGTTATCATCGGTCCAAATGAATTGATTACAGAAGACAAAGCACGTGAAATTGTCAATGCTGGTGTCGAAGAAGTAACTATCCGTTCAGTATTTACATGTAACACTCGTCATGGTGTCTGCCGTCACTGTTACGGTATCAACTTGGCGACTGGTGATGCGGTTGAAGTTGGTGAAGCAGTTGGTACAATCGCTGCCCAATCTATCGGGGAACCTGGTACACAGCTTACAATGCGTACCTTCCACACGGGTGGAGTTGCCTCAAATACCGATATCACTCAGGGTCTTCCTCGTGTCCAAGAAATCTTTGAAGCCCGCAATCCGAAAGGGGAAGCGGTCATCACAGAAGTCAAGGGTGAGGTTACAGCCATCGAAGAAGACGCTTCAACTCGTACTAAGAAAGTCTTTGTTAAGGGTGAAACTGGCGAAGGCGAATACGTGGTACCATTTACAGCTCGTATGCGTGTTGAAGTTGGAGACCAAGTGGCGCGTGGTGCTGCTCTGACAGAAGGTTCTATCCAACCAAAACGCCTCCTTGCAGTTCGCGATGTCTTGTCAGTTGAAACTTACCTTCTCGGTGAAGTACAAAAAGTTTACCGTAGTCAAGGGGTAGAAATCGGTGACAAACACATCGAGGTTATGGTTCGTCAAATGATCCGTAAAGTTCGTGTTATGGATCCAGGGGATACAGACCTTCTCATGGGTACTCTCATGGATATCAACGACTTTGCAGATGCTAACAAAGATGTTCTTATCGCAGGTGGTGTTCCAGCAACTGGTCGCCCAGTTCTTATGGGAATTACCAAAGCCTCACTTGAAACAAATAGTTTCTTGTCAGCTGCTTCCTTCCAGGAAACAACTCGTGTCCTTACAGACGCGGCTATCCGTGGTAAGAAAGACCATCTCCTTGGACTCAAGGAAAATGTTATCATCGGTAAAATCATCCCAGCAGGTACTGGTATGGCTCGCTACCGTAACCTTGAACCACAAGCAGTCAATGAAGAAGTTTACCTTGATCCGTCTCAAGAAGATGAAAAAACAAATCTTGTTGTAGAGGCACAAGTTGAAGTAAACGAATAGAATATTTTACTTGAAATGAAAAAGAGGGGATGCCCCTCTTTTTCCGGGTAAAAGCATTGCATAAAATTGCGTAAAAATACAAAAAAACAGCAATATTTTGACACTTCGAAGTATATATATTCTTTTTAAAAATATTAAGCACAATCCTTTGTATTTTAGGGAATTGAATGCTAAAATGTTAAATGGTTGTTTGTGTATTCATGAAAAAACAACGCATAAAATATAATAATATATACAATCCCGCAAGGGTATTGGAGGTAATATCGTGAAAAATGATTTGTTTAACGATCGTATCAGTCGATTTTCGATTCGTAAACTAAATGTTGGAGTATGCTCAGTCCTACTCGGAACATTAGTTATGCTCGGAACAGCTGCAAACGTTAGTGCGGATGAAGTTACTGAGGATAAAAAGTTGAGGGAGTTGTTGCGACTACGGAGGTAGAAAGTCCAGCTAATCTTCCAACTGTTGAAACAGAAAAGACACCTGAAACTACTTATCAAGCAGATGCAGCTCCTGTAGTTCCTGCAGAAAAAACAGCTCCAGAAATAACTGATAAAGCTGAAGCTCCTGTGACTCCTACAAAAACTGCTCCAACTACAACAGCTCCTGTTGAAGAAAAAACTCCAGTTGTGGCACCTGTTGCCCCAGCGCAAGCAGATAAGAAAGAAGAAGTTATCGCTGCAGGCGTAGAGGCACCAGCAAAAGAAGAGAAAGTTGCAACAGCTCCAGCAGAAAACACTGGGAAACGTCGTAGCCGTCGTGCTCTTGGTGACGCAAATGATCCAAACTTGATTGGGGATGACGTTGAAGACGCAACTTCAACTCCTAAGGTTGAGAAACCAGGCTATTCAACCTTAAATGCTAAAGAATTCACGAAACAGATCAACTGGCTAGATTTCGGAGATACTGCAAATTGGACCAACACAACTACAGGAGAAAATGGTCAAACAGCTCTCCAAGTTGGTTCAACCTATACAAAAGAAATCATGCCTGGTTATGTAGTTACTGTAAAAGTGAAGTCTTTGAAACCCTTCCAAGCAACTGAAATTTATAAGAAGCGTATGGAGGAGCGAGGCGCAACTGCTGAAGAAAAAGCTACCTATGATCCAAATGCAAAAAATGGTGTTGTAAGTGGAGTTTTAACACCAGCTACTAAAGAAGCGTTTAAAAATGGTGAAGAAGCAAAAATTATCGCCGATCCTCAGAATCGTTGGACAGAGATTCGACAGGAAGGTATTGATACTGGTACAAAGCAAACTACAATTGGTTCTGAACTCAATGGTTCCAATATCGGTGTACAATTTGAGATTTCTGCTACATTTAGAGGGAAATCTGTTAAGCCAGCAGTAGTCATGGCAGATGGAGAATCAGCCAATCCTGGTGAATTGGTTCTATTCACGACAAATGGTACGGGTTGGCAACATGTCGGAGAATGGAAAAAAGGTCGAAATGGTCAACCTTATGTAGTTCAAGACACAAATTACCTTTTTGATCCTGCGAATGGATTCATTAATAATAAACGGGTTGATGTTAATGGAGTTAAAATTAATGGACTAAATTTGCAACTCCTAATTAAATCGGATCAAGTTGGTCCAGATAAGAAACCAGTCGCATGGAAGTACTTTGGTAGTGCTGATTTGACAACTGGTGGTCTTGGAACTGGCGTGTTTGGACCAAATTATTCAGCCGGTAACGTTTCAGTACCTTTGGTTATGACGCGCGGGGCATCTGAGATTGGCTTGTATATTGCTTCATCTGGTAAACAAGCAGCTATGCTTGGTTTCTTCCCGCTTGATGAGGGAGATGCACCGGAAAGTTATGGCAAAGCTTCTCATGCGATTGGAACAGTTGACGGAGTTACTGGTGGTAAGGTAAGTCAACCATACTTGGGAGACGTTAGCCCAGATATGGATGAAAACAACAAGGGCGACTGGGAAGGTGACGACAAATCGGTTACTGCTGACGAAGGAATCGACCAACTTTTACCAGATGACTTGAAGGGCGCGACTAATGAGATGATCAAGCTAGATCGTACTCGTCCAGGAAACTATACTTTGAAGGTTGAAGCCCATACAGATGGAGCAGATAAAGCTTATCTATATGGTTGGATTGATTTTAACCAAAATGGGAAGTTCGATGATAACGAACGCTCTGATCTTGCTACAATCACAAAGATGGCACTGTTGAGTTGAAGTTTAACAATGGTAAAGCGATTACTGATCCGACTGTTACAGAGCTTGGTGTCCGTGTCCGTATCGCAAAAGATGCAAAAGAGATTGAAAGTCCTACTGGCATGGCTCTATCTGGTGAGGTAGAAGACTTCAAGACTCAAGTAACCTTCCCGCCAAAAGGTGAACGCAAGGAAACAAGTGACGTCCAAGGAGCCAAACAAAGTTCAACTATTGCCTTTACTCCACAAGGATTAGCTAAATATAGCCGCACTCAAAAAGCAGTCATCGACGAAAAAGTTGCACCAGTCATGGTCGACAACAAGACAAAACAAGTCGTGACTCCAGGTCCTGATGGTTATTACGCAGTCGCTGGTCAAGGTAAGTACAAGATTACTGCTAATGGTAAGGATGTCGATGTAGAGTTCATCCCGGAAGACAACTTTATCGGAACTGCAGATGGTATCTCAATCCGTCGTACAGACAACAATGGTAATGATACTGATTGGAATTCTAAAGACGCTACAGAACTTCCTTCAATTAACGAAGTCTTGGATAATATGGATGGTCTTTACATCCCTACTGTAACTCCTAAGAACCTTGAAGGTATTGATAAAGAAACAACAGATGTTCAAGGTGCTACTCAACTTGGGACACCAACTTTTGCAGTAGAAGGAACAAATAGCAAGGGTGAGAAAGTTACAGTATCGCCAAGTGGAGAATACCCTGCGAAATTCGTAGATCCAACGACTGGTCAAGTTACAGATAACACTGCTATTACAGTCCCAGGCGAAGGAGAGTATTCATTAAATCGTGCAACTGGTGAGGTAACCTTCCGTCCAGAACCTGGATTTGTGGGAACTGCTAAGGGTGTAACCTTGTCTCTAACTGCTCCAGTTGGTCGCGATAAGAACGGGGATGCTCCAGAAGAAGCTATTAAGACTGCGACAGCTAAATACATTCCAACTGTAACACCTGTAACAATTACTCCTACTAACAAGGAGTCAGTGGACATTCAAATGTTCCTCAAACTCAAACTCCAACATTTGATTTGAGTAGTGATAAGACAGCTAAAATCACAAGTAAGAAGCTAGTGGATCCGGCAACTGGTCAACCTACTGATGAAAAAACTGTCACCGTGCCTGGCGAAGGAACATACACAATCGATCCTTCTACAGGAGCAGTTACATTTACTCCTGAAAAAGACTTTGTTGGTAAAGCAAAAGGTATAACAGTACAAGCAACTGCAACTGTTAGAAATGAGCCTGGTAATACAGTTACAATTACTTCAGATGCTAAATACACACCAACTGTACTTTCTGCAGCTCCAACGGCACAACCTGCAACATCTAAAGATATTCAGGGAGCTGTTCAAACAGGAACACCTACTTTTGCGGGTGCAACAGTTAATGTAAATGGTCAAGACAAACAAATTCCACTAAAAGAAAATAGCTATAAGCTTTTGGATAAAGATGGAAATGAAGTTCTTGGTACGACTCCTGCTTATGCAGAAGATGGTACAACACCAATTGGTACTTTCTCTATTGATTCAACTACAGGTAAGGTAACTTTCACACCAACTGATAAATCTTATACAGGTAAAGTTACCCCAGTTAAAGTTCAAGCTGAAAGTACAAATGGCCTTAAAGTAGATACTACTTACACTCCAGAGATTGTGCCAGTAACACCAACAGCGACACCAGCTGAAACTACAAATGTTCAAGGTGCGACTCAAAAAGGTAAACCAGAATTTAAAGGTGGTACTGCTGATGTTGACGGTGTTGAAAAGGCTGTAGCCATTAACGAAGCTGTTCCTGCTAAATTTGATGATGGTACAACAAGTAAGAAGGTTGAAGGAGTAGGTACTTACACAGTAGCTCCAGACGGAACAGTTACATTTGTACCAGAAAAATCATTTGTTGGTAAAGCACCAGCAGTAACAGTAGTTCGTGAAGACATGAACGGAACAAAAGCTTCTGCAACGTACACACCAACAGTAACCCCTGTAACACCAACAGCGACACCTGCTGAATCAGTAGCTCCTCAAGGTGTGGTTCAAACTGGTACTGTTACATTCACAGAAGGTGATCCAGTTGCACCAATCGACAAGGATACCATTACTCTTCTTGATGAAAATGGTCAACCAGCAGCTTCAGTAGTTGCCAAATCACCAGAAGGTAAAGAAATTGGTACCTTCACAGTTGATAAAGCAACCGGTGTTGTAACCTTCACACCAACTGATAAGACATACTCAGGTGATGTGGTTGCCGTTAAGGTTCAAGCTAAGGATGCCAACGGTACCCCAGCTGAAACAACCTACACACCTAAGATTACACCAGTTGTTCCAACAGCAGAGGATGTAACTTCAACAGATAAACAAGGCCAAACTCAGACAGGTAAGCCTAAGTTTACAGAAGGCAATCCAAACATTCCAATGGATGATGATACACCTGCAACCTTCGAAGATGGTTCAACAACGAAGACAATTCCAGGCGAAGGAACCTACACAGTAGCTCCAGATGGAAGTGTAACCTTCGTACCAGAAAAATCATTCATCGGAACAGGAACAGGCGTAACAGTTAAGCGTGTAGATAAGAATGGTACACCAGTAACAGGTAAGTACACACCAACAGTAACACCAGTAACACCAACAGCGACACCAGCTGAATCAGTAGCTCCTCAAGGTGTGGTTCAAACTGGTACTGTTACATTCACAGAAGGTGACCCAGTTGCGCCAATCGACAAGGATACCATTACCCTTCTTGACGAAAATGGTCAACCAGCAGCTTCAGTAGTTGCCAAATCACCAGAAGGTAAAGAAATCGGTACCTTCACGGTTGATAAAGCAACAGGTGTTGTAACCTTCACACCAACAGATAAGACATACTCAGGTGATGTGGTTGCAGTTAAGGTTCAAGCGAAGGATGCCAACGGTACCCCAGCAGAAACAACCTACACACCTAAGATTACACCAGTAGTTCCAACAGCAGAGGATACAACTTCAACAGATAAACAAGGTCAAACTCAAACAGGTAAGCCTAAGTTTACAGAAGGCAATCCAAACATTCCAATGGATGATGATACACCAGCTACATTTGAAGATGGTTCAACGACTAAGACAATTCCAGGCGAAGGTACTTATACAGTAGCTCCAGATGGAAGTGTAACCTTCGTACCAGAGAAATCATTCATCGGAACAGGAACAGGTGTAACAGTTAAACGTGTAGATAAGAATGGTACACCAGTAACAGGTAAGTACACACCAACAGTAACACCAGTAACACCAACTGCAACACCTGATGAATCAGTAGCCCCTCAAGGTGTAGTTCAAACTGGTACTGTTACATTCACAGAAGGAGATCCAGTTGCACCAATCGACAAGGATACCATTACCCTTCTTGATGAAAATGGTCAACCAGCAGCTTCAGTAGATGCTAAGTCACCAGACGGTAAGGTTATCGGTACATTCACAGTTGATAAAGCAACAGGTGTTGTAACCTTCACACCAACAGATAAGACATACTCAGGTGATGTCGTTGCCGTTAAGGTTCAAGCGAAGGATGCCAACGGTACCCCAGCTGAAACAACTTACACACCTAAGATTACTCCAGTTGTTCCAACAGCAGAGGATGTAACTTCAAAAGATAAACAAGGTCAAACTCAAACAGGTAAGCCTAAGTTTACAGAAGGCAATCCAAACATTCCAATGGATGATGATACACCAGCTACATTTGAAGATGGTTCAACGACTAAGACAATTCCAGGCGAAGGTACTTATACAGTAGCTCCAGATGGAAGTGTAACCTTCGTACCAGAGAAATCATTCATCGGAACAGGAACAGGTGTAACAGTTAAACGTGTAGATAAGAATGGTACACCAGTAACAGCTAAGTACACCCCAACAGTAACACCAGTAACACCTACAGCTGAAGAAGTAACTTCAAAAGATAAACAAGGCCAAACACAAACAGGTAAGCCTAAGTTTACAGAAGGTGATCCAGTAGTTCCAATGGATGATGATACACCAGCTACATTCGAAGATGGTTCAACAACGAAGACAATTCCAGGCGAAGGTACTTACACAGTCGCACCAGATGGAAGTGTAACTTTCGTACCAGAGAAATCATTCATCGGAACAGGAACCGGCGTAACAGTTAAGCGTGTAGATAAGAATGGTACACCAGTAACAGGTAAGTACACACCAACAGTAACACCAGTAACACCTACAGCTGAAGAAGTGACTTCAATTGATAAACAAGGGCAAACTCAAACAGGTAAGCCTAAGTTTACAGAAGGTGATCCAGTAGTTCCAATGGATGATGATACGCCAGCAACATTCGAAGATGGTTCAACAACGAAAACAATTCCAGGCGAGGGTACTTATACAGTAGCTCCAGATGGAAGTGTAACCTTCGTACCAGAAAAATCATTCATCGGAACAGGAACCGGCGTAACAGTTAAGCGTGTAGATAAGAATGGTACACCAGTAACAGGTAAGTACACACCAACAGTAACTCCGGTAACTCCTACAGCTGAAGAAGTGACTTCAATTGATAAACAAGGTCAAACTCAAACAGGTAAGCCTAAGTTTACAGAAGGTGATCCAGTAGTTCCAATGGATGATGATACTCCAGCTACATTCGAAGATGGTTCAACAACGAAAACAATTCCAGGCGAAGGTACTTATACAGTAGCCCCAGATGGAAGTGTAACCTTCGTCCCAGAGAAATCATTCATCGGAACAGGAACCGGCGTAACAGTTAAGCGTGTAGATAAGAATGGTACACCAGTAACAGGTAAGTACACACCAACAGTAACTCCGGTAACTCCTACAGGTGAACCGGCAACAACAATTGGTCCAAAAGGTCAAGAGCAATCTGGTAAACCAACATTCAAGGAAGGCGATAGCCGTGTTCCTATGAATGATGATGTTCCAGCTACATTTGACGATGGTTCAACAACTAAGACTATTCCAGGTGTAGGTACGTATACAGTAGCTCCTGACGGAACTGTAACCTTCAAACCAGAACCAGAATTTACTGGACCTGCTCCATCAGTGACAGTTGTTCGTGAAGATATGAATGGTACTAAAGCTTCTGCAACGTACACACCAACTGTAATTCCTGTTACTACATTCGTAGATAAAGAAGGAAAAGCAATCCCAGGATATCCAACAGAGGATGGTGAACAACCTAAAGCTGAGATCCCAGGTTACCGTTTCGTTGAAACTAAGAAATTGCCTAATGGTGACACTGAACATGTCTATGAAAAAGTGAAGACAAGTCATAAGGATAAGGAAGGTAACGAGATTCCAGGTTATCCAATCGAAGACGGCGAAAATCCTAATAGAGATATTCCAGGTTACCGCTTCGTAGAGACTAAGAAACTTCCAAACGGTGATACAGAGCACGTTTATGAGAAAGTGCCAACGCCAGATCCAGTACCAACGCCAGATCCAGTACCAACACCAGATCCAGTGCCAACGCCAGATCCAGTACCAACACCAGATCCAGTGCCAACGCCAGATCCAGTGCCAACACCAGATCCAGTGCCAACGCCAGATCCAGTGCCAACACCAGATCCAGTGCCAACGCCAGATCCAGTGCCAACACCAGATCCAGTGCCAACGCCAGATCCAGTGCCAACGCCAGATCCAGTGCCAACGCCAGATCCAGTGCCAACGCCAGATCCAGTGCCAACACCAGATCCAGTGCCAACGCCAGATCCAGTGCCAACACCAGATCCAGTGCCAACGCCAGATCCAGTGCTAACCCCAGTAGCTGAAGAGGTCGTTTGGACAACTAACCAATTGCCAAATACTGGTACTGAAGACCACGCTAGCCTTGCTGCCCTTGGTTTAGTAGGTGTCTTGAGCGGATTTGGACTTATGGCTCGTAAAAAGAAAGAAGACTAATCTGATTTTTACAGAAAAGAAATAGTCAACTTTCTACTTAAACACTAGTACATCCAAAGATGTACTAGTTTTTTTAATCTCTTTGCTACTTGTCTTAAGGATAGAACTATGCTACAATCTTGTAAAACAAACAAGGACGCTAAACTATGAAAAGTGAATACCAAAAAATGATTGCGGGAGAACCTTATCACCCGTTCGATCCAGAACTTCGTGCTCTAGCACAAACAGCACGACAAAAGCAAGCCTCCTTTAATGAAGAAGTCGATCCCGTAAAAGGTATGGAAATCATCAAAGGCTGGTTTGGTTCAACTGGTCAAAATCTATATGTCAATACTCGTTTGGTGGTGGATTATGGTGTCAATATTCATTTGGGAGAAAATTTTTATTCCAATTGGAACCTGACCATGTTGGATGTTTGTCCAATTACCATTGGTGACAATGCCATGATTGGTCCTAACTGCCAATTTTTGACACCTCTTCATCCTCTAGATCCAGAAGAACGAAATTCAGGTTTAGAATTTGGAAAACCAATCACGATTGGTAAAAACTTCTGGGCAGGAGGTGGCGTTATTGTCCTTCCAGGCGTTACACTAGGTAATAATGTTGTTGCAGGAGCAGGAGCTGTCATTACTAAATCTTTTGGAGACAATGTAGTTCTAGCAGGTAACCCAGCACGGATTATCAAAGAAATTCCAGTTAAAGAAAACTAAAAGAACAGCTTTTCGCTGTTCTTTTTTGTACCATAAATAATGATTATTAATGAAGTTTGGATGGGGTTAAGAAAACTTTCAGAAAAAGTTTAGGCTTCTTTTAGGGAAGTCCCGTAGACTAAAATCATGTAAATGAAAGATGAGGAAATGAGTATGAAAGCAAAAAAATGGACATTCTTATTAACGAGTATAGCAACTCTAGCACTGGTGACAGCTTGTACCCAGTCAACTTCAAATACAACAGCTAGCAATACCGCAACAAGCACCACATCAACTACAAACGCTAAGAAAACTAGCTATTTTACGGATAAAGACTATGATACTTCTTACGATGAAAGACGGCAGCAACTGTAACTCTGTCAGGGTCATCTGCAACTGTTTCTGGTGAAGGAGTTGCTGTGTCAGACTCTACCGTTACCATCTCTAAGTCTGGAACTTATGTGATTTCTGGACAATCTGACGGTATTCAAATCAAGATTGCGGCTGAAAAAACAGACGATGTACATATCGTCCTAAACGGTGTAACTATGACCAATACCAATGCGGCTATATCTGCAACATCAGCTGGTCATGTTTACTTAACTCTAGCAGATGGTACATCCAATAGCCTGTCAGATTCTGCTACTAATAGTGATGAAAAGGCCGATGCAGCCTTCTTCTCTAAAGTAGATTTGACCATCAATGGTAAAGGTACCCTCAATGTAGATGGTAAGAAAAATAACGGTATTAAAGCAAACGATACGCTTCATATCACAGGTGGGACTTATAATATCACAGCAGTCGGAGATGCCTTTAATGTCAATGATGAACTCAACATCACTGGCACAACCATGACCGTCGATGCCAAGGAGGACGGCGTCAAGGTAGACAATGATGACGATACATCTGTTGGAACCATGTATCTCTCTGATAATACTATAACTGTTACTGCAGGGGATGATGGTATCCACGCATCAGGTGATTTGGTTATCGATAGTGGTACCTATACTGTTAAAAATTCTACAGAAGGGCTTGAAGGTAAGTCTATCACTATTAACAGTGGAGATATTACTATATATGCGATAGATGATGGTGTTAATGCAGCCAACAAAAATGCCCAACAAAGTGAAATTTTCTTTACCATGAATGGTGGGAACTTGACAGTTGAAGTTGGTCAAGGGGACACAGATCCAATTGACTCAAATGGAAACATTACAGTTACTGGCGGTACCATTAAAATGACTGGTCAGACAGGTTTCGACTTTGATGGAACAGCTAGCTATACAGGCGGAGATATCTACTTCAATGGCGAAAAACAAACTGAAATCGTCAATTCTATGCCTGGTGGCGGAGGAGCACCTGGTGGTGGTCCTCAAGGAATGGTGGCCCTGGTGGTCAACCATAAAATAAAATCTCCTTCCTCGAAAGAGAAGGGAGATTTTTTTATGTTTTTAGGACGAAAAAGAATTATTCTCCGTCTTTTTTAAAGATGTTTTTCACGCCAGATACTGCACCTTCGACAGCTTCTTTAGCATCTTCAGCAACTTCTTTAGCTTTTGAAGCTACTTTTTCTGCAGCTCCTTCCGCTTGAGTTTTTGTATCGCCAGTAAGTTTACCAAAACCTTCTTTAACAGAACCTTTAGCTTGGTTGAATTTTTCTTCGATTGACATAGGGTTTACCTCCGATAATGTATTGTATTATCTAAAAATCCATCAGATAATAACTTAAGTATATACCCTTTGTTGTGAAAAAGCAAAAAACTGATACGAAAAGTATCAGTTTATTTTTTAATAGGTTACAATGTTCAATTGGCCTTTATCATACTCAGCGATAAAGATATTAGAAACGTCTTCGAAACCTTCCTCTTTTAATTTTTCTGTTAGCCATTCCTCAGTTTTTCCAATGGTTTCTAGGATTTCAACTTGGACAACACCATCTGTAATGACTGGGTACTTAGGATTTTCGTCACCCATTCTTACAACAATTAGCTGTCCGTTTTGCTCAATCACAGCTCTCTTGACGTCTTTTAGTTGGAAGATTCCTTGGGCGCGCAATTTAAGAGCTACATCTGCAGCTGCAAGACCTTTTGATCGACAGGCTTCAGGGTCTAACTGACCATTTTTTATGATAATAGTAGGTTTTCCGTCAATCAGATGTTTAATCAGAGAAACATTGGTATTCAGCCATTTAAGGAGCAAGATGAGAATAGTCCAGATGATGAGGATAACAATGTATTGGATGATGGTGATAGAACTATTGTAGATAACCCCACCGATAATACCCCCGAGAACAAAGTTCTGGATTTGATCTACTGCAGAACTTGGTGCAAGATTTCCTTTACCTGTTACATTGATAACAAAAACAAGAGAAAGTAGCCCCAAGGCTAATTTAATTGCAATTGTAGCAAAAAAGCTTATCATTTTTCAACCTCCACGAGTTCCACATCTGATTTATAGAGTTCCATCTTTTCTAATAAATAGCTATCTTGGTCAGTCCCACTAATGGCACGATAAAAATTGTCACCTACTTTAATAATCGCCCCATCAGTCACTGCTGATGTGTTGACATAAACATTTTTCTTATCAACACCTAACTCTTTTGATACAATTTCGATGAAGTGCAAGGAACTACGAAATTGATTATCATTGGATTGGTTGTTTTGAAGATTCGTAATGCTAATCAATACAAAAGCAATTAACGTCAAAATAGAAATGAGCAATAATTCACGGAACTTACTCCCTCTCTTATCTTGAAAAGCCTTAAATGCAAAGAATCCAGTCACAATCACTAAGAGCGTCGACACAATAATCATGACCCAATCCTGTTGACTGATTTGGCTTAGAACATAGTCGTATGAATAGAATTTCATAAGATTTCTCCTTTTTTAAATTCAATCTATTATAAACTAATTCCTAAGTTTTAGCAATTTTGTTAGTAGAGGAAAAAGCATTTAATGGTTGTTTACTACTTAAGGTAGGTTTTTCTGATTTGACTTAGCCTCCCGTCTTGACTTTCGTTTGGCTTTTGTTATAATAGTAAAAATTTAGAGGAGGTATTCTATGATTCAAAAACATGCTATTCCTATTTTAGAGTTTGACGATAATCCTCAGGCAGTCATCATGCCCAATCACGAAGGATTAGATTTACAATTGCCAAAGAAGTGCATCTATGCATTTTTGGAGGAGGAGATTGACCACTATGCTCAGGAAGTAGGGGCGGACTGTGTTGGTGAGTTCGTTTCTGCCACCAAGACTTATCCAGTCTATGTCATGGACTACAAAGGCGAAAAAGTGTGTCTAGCCCAAGCTCCTGTCGGTTCTGCTCCAGCGGCCCAGTTTATGGATTGGTTGATTGGCTACGGTGTGGAGAAAATCATCTCTACTGGTACTTGTGGAGTCCTAGCCGATATTGAGGAAAATGCCTTTCTCGTCCCTGTTCGCGCTCTGCGAGATGAGGGTGCCAGCTACCACTATGCAGCGCCTTCTCGTTATATGGAGATGCAGACTGAGGCTATCTCTGCCATTTAGCAAGTCTTGGAACAAAGAGGCATTCCTTACGAGGAGGTTATGACCTGGTCGACAGACGGTTTTTACCGAGAAACAGCTGAAAAAGTTGCCTATCGTAAGGAAGAAGGCTGTGCAGTTGTGGAGATGGAGTGTGCAGCTCTTGCGGCAGTAGCCCAACTACGTGGGGTTGTCTGGGGGGAATTGCTCTTTACCGCAGATTCCTTAGCGGATATGGACAACTACGACAGTCGTGACTGGGGCTCTGAAGCTTTTGATAAGGCCTTAGAACTCTGTCTTGAAATTGTTAGTCATATGTGACCGCTTTAACTGTTTTATGGTACAATGTAGCTATGTTATTCAAATCATTTTCGGAAAAAATAAATACGACCTTGGGGCGTTTGTCACCTGCTCGTCGAATTTTTTTAAGTTTGCTTTGGTTATTTTCGTAGGCTCTCTTCTTTTGAGTCTTCCATTTGTGCAAGCAACTAGCTCCCAAGCGACCTATTTCGACCATCTCTTTACAGCAGTATCCATGGTCTGCGTGACAGGGCTCTTTACTCAACCAGTAGCTTCAACCTACAATGTCTGGGGCCAGTTAATCTGTATGTTTTTGATCCAGATTGGTGGTTTGGGTCTCATGACCTTTATAGGGGTCTTTTATATTCAAAGTAAGCAAAAGCTAAGTCTTCGTAGCCGTGAAACAATTCTGGAGAGCTTTAGTTATAGAGAAACTCAGTCTTTAAAGGTTTTCATGCGTTCGATTTTCTTGACGACTTTTCTCGTTGAAGGCCTAGGAGCCTTCCTGTTAAGTTTTCGTTTTGTTCCTGAATTTGGATGGGGTCGAGGGATTTTTACCTCTATCTTCGTAGCTATTTCAGCTTTCTGTAATGCTGGATTTGATAATTTTGGAAGTACAAGTTTGGTAGCTTTTCAGACCGACCCTTTGATTAATCTAGTAATTGCTGCTTTGATCATCACAGGTGGTCTAGGATTTATGGTCTGGTTTGATCTAGCAACCCAGTTAGGAAAGAAGAAAAAACGCCGTCTTCGTTTTCATACCAAGTTGGTTCTCTTTTTAACAGCAGGAATTTTACTCTTTGGAACCGTATCGACTTTGTTAATCGAGTGGAACAATCCAGGGACCATTGGCAATCTTAGCGTGCCTGATAAATTGCTGGTTAGCTTTTTCCAGACTGTCAGCATGAGGACAGCAGGTTTTGCTTCGATTGATTACACCCAGGCCCGACCTGTTACGTTGCTGATTTATATCTTACAAATGTTTCTCGGTGGGGCGCCTGGTGGAACAGCCGGAGGGCTTAAAATCACAACCTTCTTTGTATTGTTAGTATTTGCGCGCAGTGAACTTTAGGATTGCCCCATGCTAATGTGGCTCGGAGAACGATTGAACCTCGGACAGTCCAAAAATCTTTCAGTGTCTTCATCATCTTCTTGATAACTTTTTTATCGGGTTTAATCCTACTAGGAATAACAGCAGAAGGGAATCCGAAATTCATCTACCTGATGTTTGAAACTATTTCTGCGCTTGCTACCGTTGGAGTAACTGCTAATCTGACACCAGAGTTAGGTAAATTAGCTCTTAGCGTCGTCATGCTACTGATGTTTATTGGCCGGATCGGGCCACTCACACTGTTAGTCAGTTTGGCTGAGTATCAACCAGATAAGAAAGATACAATCCACTATATGAAAGCGGACATTACTATAGGATAAGAAAGGATAAACTATGGCGGATCGGACAATTGGAATTTTAGGTTTGGGTATTTTTGGAAGTAGTGTTCTTACAACTCTCGCTCAGCATGATATAAATATTATCGCCATTGATGACCATGAGGAGCGAATCAATCAGTTCGAACCAGTCTTGGTACGTGGAGTTGTTGGAGATATAACAGATGAAGAGCTCTTGCTCTCAGCAGGAATTGATACCTGCGATACAGTTGTGGTGGCAACTGGGGAAAATTTAGAATCTAGTGTGCTTGCAGTTATGCATTGCAAGAGCCTTGGAGTGCCGACTGTTATTGCTAAGGTTAAAAGTCATACAGCAAAAAAAGTCCTTGAAAAAATTGGCGCGGATTCAGTCATTTCCCCAGAGTATGAGATGGGTCGCTCGTTAGCGCAGACGATTCTGTTTAATAATAGCGTAGATGTCTTTCAGTTGGACAAAAATGTCTCTATTGTTGAGATGAAATTCCGCAATCATGGTCAGGCAAGAGCCTAAGTCAACTAGACCTTCGAGGACGATACAATCTCAATATCCTTGGTTTTCGTGACTACGAAAATGCTCCCTTAGATGTTAAATTTGGACCAGATGATCTTTTGAAAGCTGATGGCTATATGATGGCAGTAATCAATAACCAATATTTGGATAATCTAGCACGCCTCAATGATTAAAAGAGAAATAACTATTCTTTTTTCTAGTGACTATTGAGTCAATATAAGTATTTTATAAGAAGGATTTAAGAAAAATTTTAACTTTTTCTTAATCCTTTTTAATTTTAGGAGATTATACTAGAGCTATCAAAAAAAGAAAACTCTAAGGAGAATCCTATGAAATTCAATCCAAATCAGAGATATACTCGTTGGTCTATTCGCCGTCTCAGTGTCGGTGTTGCTTCAGTTGTTGTAGCTAGTGGCTTCTTTGTCCTAGTCGGTCAACCAGGTTCTGTACGTGCAGATGTCGTCAATCCGACACCGGCCCAAGTCATGCCAAACGACACTTCGGTGAGTGAAAAGAGCGACTTACCAGCAGAGCTACTCAAAGAAGCAGTGGATACTACTCTTCCTTTAGAACAGGCAGACTCAACATCTAAAGCAAGCTTGGATACTATAAGCTCACCAGAAAAAGCGGATGTAGCCACTAAAGACCAAGTAGTAGCACCAAAAGAAGAAGTGCAATCCCAAGCTGACTCTAAGAAACAAACAGAAGATGCGGTTAAACCTGCGGAAGGTCCTGCGTCTACAGTTTCTGGAAAAGACCGTGAAGCAAGTGAAGCTCAACCAGCAACCACTCCATCTGAAGTTCAAAAAGGCGTGGTTGATAATACCAAAGACACAGTAGATGTTCCAGCTACATACTTGGACAAAGCCAACTTCCCAGGTCCGTTCACAGCTGGTGTCAACCAAGTCATTCCATATGAATTCTTCGCTGGTGACGGCATGTTGACTCGCCTTATCTTGAAATCCTCTGATAAGGCTCCATGGTCAGACAATGGAACGGCTAAAAATCCCGCCCTTCCACCAGTAGAGAAATTGGGCAAAGGTCTCTACTTCTATGAAGTGGATTTGGCAGGTACCCAAGGCAAATCTGACAAAGAGCTTCTAGACCTCTTGAAACAAAACGGCACTCAAAGCTATAAAGCTACTATTAAAGTGTATGGTGCGAAAGATGGCAAGGCCGATTTAAGCAACCTAGTAGCGACTAAGGATTTGGATGTCAATTTGAATGGCTTAACCACTCCAGCTGAAGTTCAAAACGGTGTGGCTGACAATACTAAAGACACAGTAGATGTTCCAGCTTCTTACTTGGACAAGGCCAATTACCCAGGTCCATTCACCGCCGGTGTCAACCAAGTCATTCCATATGAATTCTTTGCTGGTGACGGTATGTTGACTCGCCTTATCTTGAAAGCTTCTGACAAGGCTCCGTGGTCAGACAATGGCTCGGCTAAAAATCCTGCTCTCCCACCAGTAGAGAAATTGGGCAAAGGCCTTTACTTCTATGAAGTGGATTTGGCTGGCACTCAAGGTAAATCAGATAAAGACCTTCTTGACCTCTTGAAACAAAACGGCACTCAAAGCTATAAAGCTACTATTAAAGTGTATGGTGCGAAAGATGGTAAGGTCGATTTAAGCAACCTCGTAGCGACTAAAAATTTGGATGTCAACTTGAACGGCTTGACCACTCCAGTTGAAGTACAAAAAGGTGTAGCCGACAACACTAAAGACACGGTAGACGTCCCAGCTACATACTTGGATAAAGCCAACTTCCCAGGTCCATTCACAGCCGGTGTCAACCGAGTCATTCCATACGAATTCTTCGCCGGTGACGGTATGTTGACTCGTTTGATTCTGAAGGCATCAGACAAGGCTCCATGGTCAGATAATGGCTCAGCCAAAAATCCCGCCCTTCCACCAGTAGAAAAATTAGGCAAAGGCCTTTACTTCTATGAAGTGGACTTGGCAGGTACTCAAGGCAAATCTGACAAAGAGCTGCTTGACTTGTTAAAACAAAACGGCACTCAAAGCTATAAAGCTACTATTAAAGTGTACGGTGCAAAAGATGGCAAGGCCGATTTGACAAATCTGGTAGCGACTAAGGATTTGACAGTGAACTTGAATGGACATCAGTCTCTTATTCCGATGCAGTCAGATTTCGTTCCATCTTCTAATGGTTCAGCTATGCTGACTCCAATGATGAATAGTCATCAAGGTGCTTCTAATATGAAAGCTCAAATGCCAGCTGCTAGCCAGGATAAGATGATGCCTAACAAAGAGCGAGACAAAACCATGAATGTTAGACAGCTAATGGCAACTCCAAGTATGAAGCAAGACCAAGCTCCAGCAGCCTCAAGCAAGATGTCTGATGAAGGCAAGATGGCATCTAATAATAAGGTATCAAGTCCAATGATGGCTGATCAAATGAAAGAACCAAAAGGCATGCTTCCATATACCGGTGAAGCCCAAACCTCAATGACTACTCTTGGATTCTTTGGACTCGCCTTGGCCGGACTGTTAGGTGGCCTCGGTTTAAAAGCTAAAAGAGAGGAAAATGACTAGTCTGGCTACAGACTTTCTATCTAGGATTTGAAAAATCCAGATAGCGATTAGAATGTTCGTAAAGCGATTAAAATAGTGTTATACTATTGTGGTATAGCACTGTTTTTTCAAAGGAGAGACAGATGGGAAAGACCATTTTACTCGTTGACGACGAGGTAGAAATCACAGATATTCATCAACGCTATCTGGTTCAGGCAGGATATCAGGTTTTGGTGGCCCATGATGGAGTAGAGGCTTTAGAAATCTTCAAGCGAAAACCGATTGATTTGATTATTACAGATATCATGATGCCTCGGATGGATGGCTATGATTTGATTAGTGAGGTTCAGTATCATTCTCCAGATCAGCCTTTTCTCTTTATCACGGCTAAGACCAGTGAGCAAGACAAGATTTATGGACTAAGCTTGGGGGCAGACGACTTTATTGCCAAGCCATTTAGCCCTCGTGAGTTGGTTTTACGTGTCCACAATATCTTGCGTCGCCTTCATCGTGGAGGTGAGACAGAAGTCGTCAGTCTCGGGGATTTACGGATGAATCACGGTAGTCATGAGGTTTCTATCGGAGGTGTATCGCTTGATCTAACAGTCAAATCCTTCGAGCTTTTATGGCTTTTAGCCAGCAATCCAAAGCGGGTTTTCTCTAAGACAGATCTCTATGAAAAGGTTTGGCAAGAAGACTATGTGGATGATACCAATACCTTGAATGTTCATATTCATGCATTGAGGCAGGAGTTGGCTAAATATGCCAGTGCAGAAACGCCCACCATCAAAACCGTTTGGGGCTTGGGCTATAAAATTGAGAAAGCACGAGGTAGTCAATGAAATTAAAAAGTTATATTCTAGTGGGTTATATCATTTCAACACTCTTAACGATTATCGTAGTTTTTTGGGCGGTCCAGCGAATGTTAATTGACGAAAGAGAGATTTATTTCCTAGTGGGAATGACTCTCATGGCAAGTTTTGTTGGTGCTGGGATTAGTCTCTATCTCCTATCACCGGTCTTTACTTCATTGGGTAAACTGAAGGAACATGCCAAGCGAGTAGCGGACAAGGATTTTCCTTCAAATCTTGAGGTTAAAGGGCCTGTGGAATTTCAGCAGTTAGGACAAGCTTTCAATGAAATGTCACATGATTTACAGGCGACCTTTGATTCCTTGGAAGAAAGCGAACGAGAAAAGGGCTTGATGATTGCCCAGTTGTCGCATGATATCAAGACCCCCATCACTTCGATCCAAGCGACGGTAGAAGGGATTTTGGACGGGGTTATCAAGGAAGGAGAACAAGCCCATTATCTAGCAACCATTGGACGCCAGACAGAACGGCTTAATAAACTGGTTGAAGAGTTGAATTTTTTGAGCCTAAATACAGCTAGAAATCAGGAGAAGACGACTGGAAAAGACAGCATTTTTCTGGATCAGCTTTTGATTGAGTGCATGAGTGAATTTCAATTTTTGATTGAGCAGGAGGAGAGAGATGTCCACTTGCAAGTGATTCCAGAGTCTGCCCGGTTTGAAGGAGATTATGCCAAGCTTTCTCGTATCTTGGTTAATCTGGTTAATAACGCTTTTAAATACTCTGCTCCAGGAACCAAGCTGGAAGTGGTAGCTAAACTGGAGAAGCATCAGCTTTCAATCAGTGTGACCGATGAGGGACAGGGCATTGCCACAGAGGATTTAGAGAATATTTTCAAACGCCTTTATCGTGTTGAAACTTCGCGTAATATGAAAACAGGTGGTCATGGATTAGGTCTTGCGATTGCGCGTGAATTAGCCCATCAATTAGGTGGAGAAATCACAGTTACCAGCCAGTACGGCCTAGGAAGCACCTTTACCCTCCTTCTCAACCTTTCTGGTAGTGAAAATAAAGCTTAACTCCCCTTTACAAATTCAATAATTCATGATATAATAGTCTTTGTGTGAAATAGCAGCAGGAAAGCATGAAGCTCGTCAACAGGCGTCTTATGATAAGTAACCTTGGCTGTTTAGGCGAAGGGCATCTGCACGAATCAGGGCTTTCTAAGTGACTATTTCCACCGAAATATTATTTATATCAGGAGGACATTCACATGTCACGTTATACAGGACCATCTTGGAAACAAGCTCGTCGCCTTGGCCTTTCACTTACAGGTACAGGTAAAGAATTGGCACGTCGTAACTACGTACCAGGACAACACGGACCAAACAACCGTTCTAAATTGTCAGAATACGGTTTGCAATTGGCTGAAAAACAAAAACTTCGTTTCACATACGGTGTTGGTGAAAAACAATTCCGTAACTTGTTCGTAGAAGCTACAAAAATCAAAGGCGGAATCCTTGGTTTCAACTTCATGCTTCTTTTGGAACGTCGTTTGGATAACGTTGTTTACCGTCTTGGTCTTGCGACTACTCGTCGTCAAGCTCGTCAATTCGTAAACCACGGTCACATCCTTGTTGACGGAAAACGCGTTGATATCCCATCATACCGTGTAACTCCAGGTCAAGTGATCTCAGTTCGCGAAAAATCATTGAAAGTTCCAGCAATCCTTGAAGCTGTTGAAGCAACTCTTGGACGTCCAGCATTCGTATCATTCGACGCTGATAAATTGGAAGGTTCATTGACTCGTTTGCCAGAACGCGATGAAATCAACCCAGAAATCAACGAAGCACTTATCGTTGAATTCTACAACAAAATGCTTTAATTTAAGATTTGTTTTACAAAAAGCCTACAACAGTGGGCTTTTTTCTTTATCTTAAAATGTTGGCCTCTGGGTTTGTTCCCCTTTTTACTCCCCTTATAGTGCTTTTCGGTCTAGGAAGACTACTATTTAAAATTAAAGATTAAGATTTAATAAAAAAATATCAGAAAAAAATAATCTCAAGTTCTTGACAAGCGCAAAAAAGTAGGTATAATAGAAAGAGTTGAAAAGCTCAAGGTCCGTTGGTCAAGGGGTTAAGACACCGCCTTTTCACGGCGGTAACACGGGTTCGAATCCCGTACGGACTATGGGTGTATCGCGGTTGAAGGAAACAGGATATAAAAAAAGTTAAAAAAACCTGTTGACAGAGAAAACTGACTGTGATATACTAATATAGTTGTCGCAAGCGCGACAAAGACCTTTGAAAACTGAACAAGACGAACCAATGTGCAGGGCACTATAACTGAAGGTTATAGTACTGAACAATGAAAAAACAATAAATCTGTCAGTGACAGAAATGAGTGAGAACTCAAACTTTTAATGAGAGTTTGATCCTGGCTCAGGATGAACGCTGGCGGCGTGCCTAATACATGCAAGTAGAACGCTGAAGCTTGGTGCTTGCACCGAGCGGATGAGTTGCGAACGGGTGAGTAACGCGTAGGTAACCTGCCTGGTAGCGGGGGATAACTATTGGAAACGATAGCTAATACCGCATGACAACAGTTATTGCATGATAGCTGTTTAAAAGGGGCAATTGCTCCACTACCAGATGGACCTGCGTTGTATTAGCTAGTTGGTGGGGTAACGGCTCACCAAGGCGACGATACATAGCCGACCTGAGAGGGTGATCGGCCACACTGGGACTGAGACACGGCCCAGACTCCTACGGGAGGCAGCAGTAGGGAATCTTCGGCAATGGACGGAAGTCTGACCGAGCAACGCCGCGTGAGTGAAGAAGGTTTTCGGATCGTAAAGCTCTGTTGTAAGAGAAGAACGAGTGTGAGAGTGGAAAGTTCACACTGTGACGGTATCTTACCAGAAAGGGACGGCTAACTACGTGCCAGCAGCCGCGGTAATACGTAGGTCCCGAGCGTTATCCGGATTTATTGGGCGTAAAGCGAGCGCAGGCGGTTAGATAAGTCTGAAGTTAAAGGCTGTGGCTTAACCATAGTACGCTTTGGAAACTGTTTAACTTGAGTGCAAGAGGGGAGAGTGGAATTCCATGTGTAGCGGTGAAATGCGTAGATATATGGAGGAACACCGGTGGCGAAAGCGGCTCTCTGGCTTGTAACTGACGCTGAGGCTCGAAAGCGTGGGGAGCAAACAGGATTAGATACCCTGGTAGTCCACGCCGTAAACGATGAGTGCTAGGTGTTAGACCCTTTCCGGGGTTTAGTGCCGTAGCTAACGCATTAAGCACTCCGCCTGGGGAGTACGACCGCAAGGTTGAAACTCAAAGGAATTGACGGGGGCCCGCACAAGCGGTGGAGCATGTGGTTTAATTCGAAGCAACGCGAAGAACCTTACCAGGTCTTGACATCCCTCTGACCGCTCTAGAGATAGAGTTTTCCTTCGGGACAGAGGTGACAGGTGGTGCATGGTTGTCGTCAGCTCGTGTCGTGAGATGTTGGGTTAAGTCCCGCAACGAGCGCAACCCCTATTGTTAGTTGCCATCATTCAGTTGGGCACTCTAGCGAGACTGCCGGTAATAAACCGGAGGAAGGTGGGGATGACGTCAAATCATCATGCCCCTTATGACCTGGGCTACACACGTGCTACAATGGCTGGTACAACGAGTCGCAAGTCGGTGACGGCAAGCTAATCTCTTAAAGCCAGTCTCAGTTCGGATTGTAGGCTGCAACTCGCCTACATGAAGTCGGAATCGCTAGTAATCGCGGATCAGCACGCCGCGGTGAATACGTTCCCGGGCCTTGTACACACCGCCCGTCACACCACGAGAGTTTGTAACACCCGAAGTCGGTGAGGTAACCATTTGGAGCCAGCCGCCTAAGGTGGGATAGATGATTGGGGTGAAGTCGTAACAAGGTAGCCGTATCGGAAGGTGCGGCTGGATCACCTCCTTTCTA